>Ga0137307_100995_pt1 | contig 29224 bp, 22 predicted proteins | sample NAcewD2O_March_2_FD_97180 | JGI IMG/M metagenome (GOLD analysis project Ga0137307, IMG submission 97180) | Mouse cecal microbial communities from Vienna, Austria - N-Acetylglucosamine amended D2O_March | ecosystem: Host-associated > Mammals > Digestive system > Large intestine > Cecum | place... | reverse complement strand
ACCGTCGACACAAATGATAATGAAACCTTTCGATGCGAAATAGGCTTCCCAGTCGAAGCTCCAGCGGTTGAGCACCTGCTGAGAGCCGGGGCCGCTGTATTGGCTCATGATTACGGGGTATTTCTTCGACGGGTTGAAATCGCGCGGTTTTACGATATATCCGTTCATTTCAACGCCATCGCCTCCGGGCACCTTGATGAATTCTTTTTGGGGTAAAAGAGCAGCGACTTTCGATTCGAAAGCCTTATTGTCCTCGAGGACGCGTATTACTTTGCCGTCGGCCTTGCACAAGCTGTAGACCGGCACGTTTTTAATAGAGCTGTAGTTTTTGAGCATATAGCGGCATCCTGGAGCGAATGAGGCATTGGTCGTGCCCTCTTCGGCAGATACGGCTGTGTATGTGCCCTTGCGGTCGAGACGGTAAACGGTGCGCTCCATGGGAGTGGGCGCCGCAGCTTGGAAATAGTGGTTGCCCAACTCATCGCTACCATAATAAGCAGTGGCGTCGCAGTCGGGCTTGGTGATAGTCTTGAGAGGCGAGCCGGTGTAGGAGAACTCCTTGAAGCGTGTGTATCCGTCGGACGACGATGCTACGACAAATGAATTGCTGCCAAAATGCAGCTGCTCGTATGCTTCAGGCTCAATCCATGCCTTCGATTCTTCAACGTATACCGATTTGGTCACGGTAGACTTCGGATTGGAGCAGAATATCTCATAACGGTTCTGATCGCGGTTGAGAGTAGCCACCATCAGTTGCGACGGCTGAGGTCCGTAGGCTATGCGTGGAATGTAGTAACCGCTTCCCGACGGAAGCTCAATCTGCTTTGTCTTACGGGTCTCCACATCGTAGCTGTGAAGAGTCACGGTGGAGTTTGTGGCGCCTGCTACGGGGTATTTGTAGCTCCAGATGCCTGGATAAAGTTCATATTTTTCATCGGGATTGCATGTGCCGGCGTAAATGGGGAGTGTGTATATCGGAACCTGTGACTCGTCGAATTTCACATAGCATAATGTAAGATTGTCGGGAGCCCATGCGATAAGCGAGGTGACAGAGAATTCCTCTTCGTATGCCCAGTCAGTGGCTCCGTTGATGATTTTACCGGGTGCACCGTCTGTTGTCACAGCTACTTCCGTGCCGTAATCGAGTTTTGCGGCATAAATATTATTGTCGGCAACGAAGGCCACCATCCTTGAGTCAGGCGAAAAAACGGGCACGCTCTGTCGGGGATGCTCTGTCGACAAAGGTTTCAGAATGCGCGAGCGCACTTCGTATACATAGTATTCGGCAGTCGACGAGCGGCGGTAGATAGCTTCGGAATTTCGCCACACGATAATTTTCGATGCATCCGGGCTTAAAATGAAACCTTCGAAGTCGGGCAGAGTAGTTTCGCGCGTATGAGTGACATCAAAAAGCGTATTGATTTCCTTGTCCGAGGCGATATCTTTTACAATCAGGCTGCGATGGTCGTCCGAACGAACCAGATACGATTGTCCGTCGGGCATGAAAACGAGCGAAGGATGATTTGTGGAGCTCTGGGGAGCACAATAAGCGGCAAGTTCGCCGACAGCGTTGCTGCGCATGGTTCCGATTGCTGCGCTGGCGCTCACGGATGCGCCAATCAGAAAAGCCGCTGCCAAATATTGTATTTTCATTATCTTAAAAATTTTCAAGGCTGTTAAAAATCGGGTCGCCAAAGCAAGCCCAAGCATTGCATTGGCTACCCATAAGGGCATTTATGTGCAAAAGTAGCTAAAAATCGTGAGATTTCTATGCTGTAATAATAATTCTTTTACACACGATTCACGCTCTTTATCATTTTCGTGACTCTACATTTGTCATTTTCAGCTCATAAACTTTTGTAATTCAATAATTGTTTGTGATTTTGCATTGGTTCTAAGCCGCAAGGCCTTGGCCCTCCTTCAAGAGGACTTCTTTATTTGAAGTTCTCTTGTTGCATAATAAAATCCTTGGCCAGAATAGTCTCTTTTGAGAGCGTCAGGTCTTTGCTGTTAAAATAACAATCACTTCCTGAATTTCCGATTGACTAACACGGCCTTTGATGCCTCGAGTCAAATCTGACAAGTCAATGGAAGAATCAATTATGAATAACCACGTGTTTTAGCCTGACGGGCTGCTTTTCTAAGCGCATTGTCAATAGCCCCTTTTGTCGGTTTGGAATTTGCTTTGTATTTTCATTGGTTGTAGATTATGTACCGAAACCCCTGAAACCGCAGGCGCATGAAACGCAACGAAATAAATATAAACGGCACGGCATACCCCTGTAGCCCCACTATGGGGGCTATGCTGCGTTTCAAGCAGGAAACGGGCCGAGAGATTACCGAGATAGACCCCACCAGTTTTAGCGACCTTTGTACCTATCTGTGGTGCTGCGTAGCATCGGCTGCAAAGCGCGAGGGCAAGCCGTTTGATATGTCGCTCATGGATTTTGCCGACAACCTCACGCCCGAGGATATGACGCAGTGGAGCGAGGCCATAAAAGGCGAAGACGAGCCCGATGCCGACACCTCCGGTGAAAAAAAAAGAAAACGCCGGCAAGCGTCCACGAGCTCTTAGGAATCGCCGTAGGTTGCATCGGCATGTCGCACGATGATTTCTGCAAGTGTACTTTCGGCGAGTTTGAAAGCATCTGCAGGGCATGGAGCGAGATGAACGAGAGCCGGACGCGCGACGCATGGGAGCGGGCCCGCACGGTGGCGGCAATCTGCATACAGCCTCACGTGAAAAGAAGACTCACCCCACGGCAGCTTTTACCGTTGCCGTGGGATAATGAAAAAGCAAGCCTCCGAAGCGAAGCCCGTGAGCTCACCCCGGAGGAAAAACGTAAACGGTTTGAGGAAGTGGCACAGAGGCTGCAGCCTCATTCCGGAGATTGAGATTCTTCTGTTGTTTCCTTATCTCCTTTCTCAGTATCAATATGCTTTTCTATTTTCTCAACCTTTTTTTGCAGTTCTACCAAACTGTCTAAGGCATTTATGATTTTTTCCTTTGGTACTCCATACATAGCAGTAGGGTCCTTAGCACCTGCTATAACAAGAAGTATGAAAAAAATAACAAAAATAGCGCAAGTAGCATAACCTAAAAATGTTCCCAGACTCATCAAAAGTATCATAACGGATTAATTTAATATACTTCGCAAATATAAAACAATTGTAGCAAACAAACAAACAAAATGGCCTCAAACAGTGCGATTTCAATAAGTGCAGGTTCAACTGCAGATTCAACTGGCAAGTGCAAAATTAGCGATTTGTTTGAAGAACTCGGTCTTCGGGTTTGAAAAACCGAGTTTTTTCCTAGGCCTTAAGTTCAGTTTCTTTGCCACGTTCTTGATGTATCGGTTATTGAAATCATTGAAATTTGACTTTTTGGGGATGTATTGGCGGATGAGCTTGTTTACGCACAAGCTTCCGAGGGCTCAGTACAATATCTGACCGAAAAAATAAATAAAATAAGGACAGCAATAGAGTTATCTGTCGTAAGGGCAATACGTCGGGCGGCGTATTCTCGCCGTCGGACGATGACACGACCAGTATGTGCTTTGTGGTAAAAACTAACCGCCTTAAACTCGATGAGCTAAAGGCGGTTGTGTGTACCCCCGTAGGGAATCGAACCCTAAACTGAGGAACCGGAATCCTCTATTTTATCCATTAAACTACGGAGGCGTTAGTTTTGGCGTGAATGCGACTGCAAAAGTAATTATTTTTTTGTAGTTTTGCAAAATAAAAAGACCATTGAGATGAAAGTGAGAATCGACCAGAGTTGGCAGGAGCCCCTTAGGGCGCAGTTTGAGGCACCTTATTTTGAGACTCTTACAAGTTTTGTGCGTCAGCGTTACGGCGTTGCGCAGGTCTTTCCGCGTCCGGCTAATATATTCGCTGCATTTGATTCGTGTCCGTTCGACAAGGTAAAGGTGGTGATTTTGGGTCAGGATCCTTATCATGAGCCCGGCCAGGCCCACGGACTTAGTTTCTCGGTGCCCGAAGGAACGTCGTTGCCGCCGTCGCTTGTAAATATTTTTAAGGAGATGGCCGCTGATACTGGTGGAACAGTGCCGGCATCGGGCGATTTGTCGTATCTGGCCAAGCAGGGCGTTTTGCTGCTCAATGCCACACTTACGGTGGAGGCGCATAAGGCCGGTTCGCATCAGGGGCATGGCTGGGAAGTGTTTACCGATGCAGTAATCGAAGCGCTCAATCACGGTCGTGAGCATGTAGTGTTTTTGCTGTGGGGTGCGTATGCTATCCGCAAGGGGGCGCTGATTGACCGCACTAAGCATCTTGTGCTCACGTCGCCGCATCCGTCGCCGCTGTCGGCATACCGCGGATTTTTTGGCAATCACCATTTCAGTAAGGCAAATGAGTATTTGCATGAGCACGGCCTAACTCCAATACAATGGCTGCGATGAGAGTACTGTCGACCGTTTTATTCTTAGTGCTTTCGCTTGCGGTTATTGCTCAGCGCCTGTCTGATACGATGACCGGCGTTTTCGACGAGCATGTAAAGTCGTTGCAAATCAATTTTGCCGATGATTTTTTTGCTTCGCCTGTGGTTGTGCTCGGCAGTGGCGACCGCATAGCTATTTCGTTTGACTATCTCGACGACGAACGTCAGTATCTGCGATACTCGCTTGAGCACTGCAACGCCACATGGAGCCCTTCGGGCTTGACTGACAGCGAGTTTCTCGACGGCTTCAACGAGGGGCTGATTGAGGATTTCGATTATTCGCAGGCAACGCTGGTGCCCTATGTGCATTATCGTTTGAGTATACCAGACGAGAAGGTCAGCCCGCTTATTTCGGGTAACTATCTTTTGAAAATATATAAAGAGGATGCGCCCGAGGATGTGCTGTTGCAATGCAGATTTATGGTCACGGAGGCTACGGCTCCGGTGACGGCCGGGGTGTTGTCGCAGACCGATATCGATTACAACAAGGAGCATCAGCAGCTTTCGATAGCCGTTGATACCGAGCGTGCGCAGGTTGAAGACCCGTTCAACGATTTGATAGTCGTTGTCGGACAAAACGGACGGCTCTACAACGAGACCGCCTTCCGCCAGCCGCTGCGCATGAGCGGCCGCACTGCGATATATGAGCATCAGAAGCCACTGATTTTTGAGGCAGGCAACGAGTACCGCCGTTTTGAGACAGTGAACGAGCAGTATCCCGGCATGCGCATTGACCATATCGAATTTTTTGAGCCTTATTATCACTATGTTGTAGTCGAAGATGCGCCGCGCAACGAAGAGACTTATGTCTACGACGAGACTCAGTCGGGTCGCTATATGGTTCGCCGTCAAGGTGCCGACGACAGCGATGTCGAGGCCGACTATGGCGTTGTGCACTTCACGCTCGACTATCCGGAGTCGCCCGGTACGATGATTTTTATAGACGGTGATTTTGTGCAGCGTCGATTCGATGAAAATTCGCGTATGCAGTATAATTATTCCTCCGGCCGCTACGAGCGCGCCATGCTTTTGAAGCAGGGAAGTTATAACTATCAGTATCTCGTAGTGCCACCGGGTGCAAGCCGTGGCTTTACCGGCGCTATCGAGGGCGACAAATACCAGACAGTGAACGAATATATTGTGAGAGTATATCATCGCCGCCGTGGCGAGCGCTACGACCGCCTCATAGGTGTGGCTGTGGTGCGGAGCGACTTAAAATAGATAATTATGATTCAGATACAGAATACTTTGGTGAGTCTCGATCTTGTCGAGCGTTATTTTTGCTGTGACCTCGACGTCTGCAAGGGAGCCTGCTGTCTCGAAGGCGATTCGGGTGCGCCGCTTGCACCGGGCGAGGCCGATACCATACGTGAGATATTGCCCGAAATCTGGGATGATTTGCTTCCTGCCGCTCAGCGCGAGATAGAGGCGAACGGGGTGAGTTTCCGCGATATTGAAGGCGATGAAGTGACCTCGCTTGTCGACGGTGGAAACTGCGTGTTCAGCACTCTCGACGAAAAGGGCGGCTGGATTTGTGCTATAGAACGGGCATACCGCCATGGTAGAATCGGTTTTTACAAGCCGGTGTCGTGTCATCTCTATCCTGTGAGGCTCAAGGAGTTCGATACGTTTACTGCCGTAAACTTCCATCGCTGGAAAATATGTAAGGCGGCCGAAGTGCTTGGCCGAGCCAAAGGCATACGTGCTTATCGTTTTCTCGAAGGACCTCTGCGTCGCCGTTTTGGTGATGCTTGGTACGAAGAGCTTGTTATCACGCTCGACGAATATCTTCGTCAGTATGGCGGAGACAATGCCGTCGACTGAATTATTGCTCCTGCAGCGTAGTGGGTACTGGCTCGTCGAGCATGCTGCGAATGCGCAGAGGGTTGCCCTTCGTTGCTTCTTTTGCTTTTCGGCGAGCTGCTTTTATCGAATCTTTTTCGGCGGCAACTCTGTCTAACGAATCGAGTCGGCTGTTAATGGCTGTGGTGTCGACCGCTTGCCGTGAAGTGCTGTCGGCCGGTGCGCTATCGCCATATACCGCACACATCTTAATGCCGACGGCAAGCGCCGCCGCGGCGACTACTGCGGCTACTTTGGCGTATTTGCCGCTGCTTTTCATAAATAATTGGAAATAAGTATTGTGGCAATCAATATTGGTGCCACATACTTGATTATAAACTGAATGCTACCGGTGAGCGGCGAGCGGAGCGTGCCCTTGTTGCTGAGTTCGTCGGAAAGCAGATGTTTTGGAGCGAACCAGCCCATATATATGCATACACCCAAAGAAACGAGAGGCAGGAAAACGTTTGTTGTGATGTGGTCGAATAGGTCGAACACTGTGAGCCCGAAAATGCGGAAGTCCGACAGGCTGCCGAACGAAAGCGAGCATACCGCGCTTAGGGCAAGCAGCGGCAGCATGACAATTAGCACGCCTGCCTTGCGGCTGAGCCTGAAGCGGTCAATCATCATCTTCACCGACACCTCGGCAATTGAGATTGTTGAAGTGAGAGCTGCCACAAGCAGAAGGAGGAAGAAGAGCGACGACCATACCTGCGGAGCCGGGAGATTGGCAAATACCTCGGGAAGGGTGACGAATACCAGCGTAGCACCTTTGAGAGGCTCGCTGTCGAGCCCGAAACTTTTTACTGCCGGGAAAATGATGAGGCCCATGAGCACTGCCACAAGCAGGCTGAGCAGCGATACGATGACCGATGTGTTGACGAGTTTGGTGTCTCCGGGATAATACGATGAGTAGGTGATGAGTATGCCCATGCCGAGGCTCAGGCTGAAAAATGCCTGGCCGAGGGCGTTGACTACTGTCGCCGGCGTTATGCGGCTGAAATCGGGCGTGAGGAAGAATTTTACACCTTCGCCCGAGCCGGGCAGCGACAGGGTGATGAAGCATAAAACAAGCAGAATCACAAACAGCAAGGGCATGAGTACATTCGAAAGATTCTCGATGCCTTTGCGTACGCCTCCCAACAGCACCGCAATATTCAGTGCGATCATGGCATATGTGAAGAGTAGAGGACGCATGTCGGAGCTTACGTATTCGTCCATTTTAGCGGCAAATGTGCCGTGCAGAGCCTCGGCGCTGTCGGCATCGGTGAGTGAGTCGTAGAGACCTCCTGAAACGCTTTCAATGAAGTATTCGAGAGTCCAGCCGGCCACAACCATGTAGTAGCAAATGATTATATACGAGGCAATCACAGCCAACAGACCAGTGAGCCACCACTTTGAGCCAGGCGAAAGCTTTTTGAAAACACCGATAGTATCGGAGCGTCCTCCGCGGCCGAGCGAAAACTCGGCGAGCATTACCGGAATACCGAGCAACAGCACGCACAGTATATATAAGAGCAGGAAAGCCGCCCCGCCATTTGTCTGTGTTTCTGCCGGGAAACGCCAAACGTTTCCGAGTCCGACCGCACTGCCTACCGTAGCAGCAATAAGGCCGATTTTAGTGCCGAATTCGTTTTTTGAAGCCATATTTCCGGAATAGTAAAAGAAGTACGTGTAACAACAGCGCAAAATTATCTATAATTGTGGTAAAAACAAAGAAACGGAGTTTTTTTTTATCAAAAAAATTAGTACCTTTGCGGCGCAATAAAAGATGCTTCGGCCCCTACAGCCAAAGCGTTTATCCCTATTACTGAAGACAACCAACTTACATAATCAAATAAAATGGTAAACTATAAAGAACTCGGTCTTGTGAACACCCGTGAGATGTTCAAGAAGGCCATTGCCGGCGGTTATGCTATCCCCGCGTTCAACTTCAACAACATGGAGCAGCTTCAGGCTATCATCAAAGCTGCAGCCACTGAGAAGTCGCCCGTAATCCTTCAGGTTTCCAAAGGCGCACGCAACTATGCCAACGCCACCCTTCTCCGCTACATGGCACAGGGTGCTGTTGAATATGCAAAGGAACTCGGCTGGGAGCAGCCCCAAATCGTTCTTCACCTCGACCACGGCGACAGCTTCGAGCTTTGCAAGAGCTGCATCGACTCAGGCTTCTCGTCGGTGATGATTGACGGTTCGCACCTTCCCTACGAGGAAAACGTAGCCCTCACCAAGCAGGTAGTAGACTACGCACACCAGCATGACGTAACCGTAGAAGGTGAGCTCGGCGTACTCGCCGGCGTAGAAGACGAAGTTTCGTCGGACCACCACACCTACACCGACCCCGAAGAAGTGATTGACTTCGCTACCCGCACCGGTTGCGACTCTCTCGCTATCTCTATCGGCACCAGCCACGGCGCATACAAGTTTACTCCCGCCCAGTGCACACGCAACGCAGAAGGCAAGCTCGTTCCCCCGCCTCTGGCATTCGACGTGCTCGACGCTGTTATGGAGAAACTCCCCGGCTTCCCCATCGTACTCCACGGTTCTTCGTCTGTTCCCCAGGATGAAGTCGACACTATCAACCAGTTCGGTGGCAAGCTTCCCGATGCTATCGGTATCCCCGAAGAACAGCTCCGCAAAGCCGCCAAGAGCGCAGTTTGCAAAATCAACATCGACTCCGACAGCCGTCTTGCAATGACAGCCGCCGTACGCCGCGTATTCGCTGAGAAGCCCGGTGAGTTCGACCCCCGCAAATACCTCGGTCCGGCTCGTGACAACATGGAGAAACTCTATCGTCACAAAATCGTCAACGTTCTCGGCAGCAACGGCAAAGCCTGATAATTACTGACGCTAAATATAAAAACGCTCTCTGTCGCTTCTGTGACAGAGAGCGTTTTTAATTATGCAAGCGGCCGTAGGAGTTTGCGTTTTCCGTTGATAAACATTACCTTTGCGAATGTCTTCAACCGACATTAAAACCATGAAACTCTAATACCCTCCGGATGAAAAAGATTATTTTTACTTTAGCGTTCGTCCTCCTGTGTGCCGCGGCGCACGCACAGCAGGCTCTTTGGGATGCTTCGCAGATTGTTTCTCCTGAAATTCACGACGACAACACCGTCACTTTCCGACTCCTTGCACCCAAAGCGGTGAAGGTGCAGCTTACGGGCGACTTTCTTCCGTCCCGTAAAGTGCAGACTCCGCGTGGCGAGGCCGATGCCCTGGGTATGGCCGATATGGAGGAGAAAAACGGTGTGTGGGAATACACCACTCCGGCGCCTCTCGCTCCGGAACTCTACAGCTATACGATGATTGTCGACGGCCTTAAAATCAACGACCCCTCGAACGTTCACAGAATCCGCGACGTGCGCACGGTCTCCGATGTGTTTATTATTCCCGGCGGACAAGCCGACCTGTATAAAATCAATGACGTTCCTCACGGAACATTGTCGAAGGTGTGGTACTACAGTCCTACGCTCGGCATGAACCGTCGCCTTACCGTGTACACTCCTGCCGGATATGAGAGCGGAAACAAAAGGTATCCTGTATTTTATCTTCTGCACGGCATGGGCGGCGATGAAAATGCCTGGAGCGAACTCGGACGTGCTTCGCAGATTCTCGACAATCTTATTGCCCGTGGCGATGCCGAGCCTATGATTGTTGTGATGACAAACGGCAACGCCGACCTTGAGGCGGCCCCCGGCGAGTCGAGTCTCGGTTTTGCGCAGCCTACCTCGCAGTTGCCCAAAACTATGGAGGGCAGCTTCGAGCAGCATTTCCCCGAAGTGGTAAACTTTGTCGACAAGACCTACCGTACTGTGAAATCGAAAAAAGCACGTGCAATCGCAGGCCTGTCGATGGGAGGTTTTCACTCGCTGCATATATCGAAGCAGTATCCCGACATGTTTGATTATGTAGGGCTCTTCTCTGCCGCAATCATGGCGCGAGCCAATTCGCAGTCGCCTATTTACAGCGATATGGAGGGCAAACTCAAGACACAATTCGCCAAAAAGCCTGCTCTCTACTGGATTGCCATCGGCGACAAAGATTTTCTCTATGAAGCCAACCGGGAGTATCGCAAACTGCTCGACGACAACAACTGGCCCTACACTTATCGCGAGAGCTCCGAAGGTCATATATGGCGAAACTGGCGCATCTATCTCTCGGAGTTTGTGCCTATGCTTTTTAAAAAGTAATATAGCAGTGCAATGTTGAGATTTCCGGCGATATTGGCGGCGATGATGTGCATTGTGGCCCAAAGCTGCTGTAATGTGATAGACATTGAAGAGATCGACGGTGATGCAACAGAAGTCTTGCGTGGTGCGCTCGCCGAGGCCTCGCGATACGGCGGACGCGCAGTGACCATACGCCTTTCGCCCGGCGACTATCATCTGAGCCGTATCATGGCCTCGCAGCACGTCTATTACGTGTCGAACACCGCTTCGGCCGAAGAGAATCCCGACCCGACAAAGCATATCGGCATTTGGCTCAAAGGGCTGCAGAATGTAACTATCGATGGGCGTGGCGCGCGACTCGTTACTCACGGCGAGATGACTCCGATAGTGATTGACAGCTGTTCGAACGTGACGTTGAAAAACTTCTCGCTTACGGCAGCCGATCCCACAGTGCCCGAATTCAGGGTGCTTGGCGTCGACAGCGCGGCGATGACGGTGGAAGTTACTGCGCCTTCGAGATTCGAAATCGATAAAGGCCGGTTTTATTTCGAAGGCGAGGGCTGGCGTTTTCCCGACGCGAATCTGCCCGAACTTGCGCAAGTCTTTTATCCTGAGGATAATGTCACGCAACGCTGCGACTCGCCTCTGCGAAATTACTGTGAGGCCCGTCGGCTCAACGAGCGCGTTGTAGAGTTTGTTTTCGACAGCGTTCCTGATGTCCGTGCCGGCGAAATATACCATATGCGTCACGGCATACGCAGCGAGGTGTGCGCGTTTATAAACCGCAGCCGTGATATTTGTATTGAAAACGCAGAGTTTAATTTTTTGGGGAATTTCGGTCTTGTCGGGCAGTTCTCCGAAAATATAACATATGACAATATCCGCTGTTGCCCCGAGGAGGGCAGCGGACGCACCGATGCTGGTTTTGCCGATTTTGTGCAGATGTCGTCGTGCCGTGGCCGAATCAGCATTGTCAATTCATACTTCGAGGGCGCTCACGACGACCCCATCAACATTCATGGCACGCATCTTGTGGTGATGCCCGGCAGTAGCGGCGACAGACTTATAGTGCGCTACATGCATGGGCAGACCTATGGTTTCGCGCCCTGTGTCGCCGATGACGAGGTGGAGGTAGTCGACCGCCGCACGCTCAATGCCCGCATGACGGCAAAGGTAAGAGATGTGAATCGATTGAGTGACTATGATTATGAGCTGAGGCTCAACCGTCGGCTCCCCGACGGAATCGCTGTCGATGATTTAGCTGTTGAAAATATTTCATGGACGCCCGAAGTAGAGATTGCCAATAATTATTTCGCCCGAATCCCTACTCGAGGCATCCTTATCACCACTCGAGGCAAGTCGGTGATAGAAGACAATGTTTTCTACCGTATGCCGATGTCGGCGGTTCTGATTTCGGATGACGCCCGCGGCTGGTATGAATCGGGTCCGGTGCACGGGCTCACCATACGGCGCAACACGTTTGTCGAATGCGGCTCGCCGGTGATTGCCATATGGCCCGAAATAGAGCGCTTCGAGGCTCCGGTACACAAAAATATCAAAGTAGCCGACAATCATTTTATACTCAGGCCGGGCAGTGTTGCTGTGAGTGTGAGGGGCTCGGAAAACATTGTTGTCTGTGACAACGAATTTGATCTTGCCGATTCTGAGCGCCTGCCGGTCGACAGTCTTGTAGAGGCGAGGGACGTAAGCGGGCTTGTGTTGAGCGGCAACCGTGTTATGGCTCGATAATGCCTTCTGCGGTGAGAAATGTGCGGAATGCCTCGGCTTTCTTCTCCGGTGCGAGAGGATAGGCGCGCGAGGTAGACGGCAGACGCCAAATGTCGACAGTCCTGCCCGATGCGAGGGTCCACTGCGAAGGCACTCCTATAGGCGGCACGGCTATTTCGGCCATAGATGCGACCACCGAAGCTGCTTTTTCGCCGGCGGCTCCGATTGCCCTGCAGTGCGGCATGGAGTGGAGCAGAGCAGGCAGGTCGAGGGTTTCGACTATTTCGAGAAATTTATCAGAAGCGTTGTCGCGCAGGCGGCGGATCTTAAGTCCGGTGTCGGCGAGCGCTATGCCGCGCTCGCGCAGCATGGCTTTGATACGGTCGGGGAGATAGGCTTTGGCCGCCTTGTTGTAGTATGCCTCGGGATTGTTTTCCATAATTATGCCCATCACTTTCCAGAAATCGTTGGTGCGGTTTGGGTAGTAAAAGTCCATAGCCCACCGTTTGGGCTGAGGCGGAAACGTGCCGAGAAAAAGCACCCCGGCGTTTTCGGGTATGAAAGGACGCCAGGGGTGAGTTTCGATATCGTTTGGAGCCATAAGGGATTAGAACACCTTGATTGTGACATAGCGCTTAGGATTGCGCTTGATGTCAATGAAGAGAGAATCGAGAGAAGCCACAGTGGCGTTTAGGTTTTCGTAAAGAGCCGGGTCTTTCGAGAGTTTGCCCAAAGTGCCATCGGGGTTGTTGAGGTCGTTGGTGAGCACTTCGAGATTGGCCAGAGAAGCCTGGAGGCTTGCCATGAGAGTGTCGACGGGCGCATTGCGGAGCATGCCCGATACAGCGGCGAGGTCGCCGGTGATGGTGTCGACGTTGGCGGTTATGCTTGTCACGTTTGAGGCAACGGGCCTGAGCTGTGTCATTACGTCGTTGAGCGATTTCATTGTCGCCTGCAGCTCGAGAGTGATGTTGTCGAGTCGTTTAACGCTTGCAGTGAGTGCCGGGTCGCCGGTGATAGCGTTGAGATTGGTGATGAGAGTGTCGATTTTTGGGAAGATAGTGCTGACTGCCGGCATCAGGTTGGTGCTGACGGCATCCATTAGTCCACTTGTCTTTGTGGCTATGATTGTGTCGCCGATGTTATAGTATCCGTCGGCGGGGTTACCCGGTTTGAGTGCAATCGAAGCAGTGCCGAGGAGGTCGGTGGTAAGAGCGCCTTCGGTGCCTTTGGGTAGGCGGAGCTGTTTGTCGAGGCTGAGTTCCACGATCACATGTCCGGGGTTATTGTAATCATAGTGAATGTCGCGCACTATGCCAATCTTGTAGCCGTTGAGAGTGACAGGAGCCGATTGAGTCAGACCTTCAACATTGGTGTAGCTTGCGTAAAAATAGTTGGCTGCCTTAAAGATGTTGACTCCTTTGAGGAAATTTATGCCGAAGAACAAAATGGCGAGGGCGAGAACTGCGAGAATGCCTATGAGTAGTTCTTTTCTTTTCATGTTTAGGGTCTAATATTTGCGTCGCTGCGAGCGTCGCTGTTAATATGGTTTTATATTTTATTTCTTAGCCTTATAATATTTTTTGAAAGCATTGAAAAGCGCATCGGCGCATTTCTGCCTGCCTTTGTCGCCGGCGAGAAAAGCCTCGCAGGTCGGATTGCAGATGAAGTCGAGCTCAACGAGAACGGCCGGCATTTTCGTAGCCCAGAGCACGAGGAATCCGGCTTGGCGCACTCCTTTGTCGGCACGGCCGGCAGTGGTGATGAGTTCGTTTTGGGCCATGGATGCAAATTCGATGCTTCTGGCCATGTTGCGGTTTTGACCGAGCTCGAAGATTATATATGACTCCGACATGTTGGGGTCGAAGCCCTGATATTTCTGCGAGAAATCTTCTTCGAGCTCAATCACGCCGTTTTCGCGCATGGCCACTGCGAGGTTTGCCTCAGTCTTGTGCAGACCGACGGTGTAGACCGAAGCTCCGCTCAACTTTGTGCGACCTTTGGTGCGCTTGTCCACCGAGTTTACGTGAATTGAGATGAAGAGGTCGGCTTCGGCATCGTTGGCGATTCCGGCTCTGTCGTATAGCGAGACGAAAATGTCGCGGTCGCGAGTCATGACCACATTGACGCTGTCGCCGTATTCTTTTTCTATTAGCTTGTTGAGGCGCTTGGCCACATCGAGGGTGATGGTCTTCTCATTTTGTGTCTTGCCACGGCAGCCGTAGTCCTTGCCACCGTGTCCGGCATCGATGGCAACAGTAAAGGTGTGGCTTTTCGGAGTGTCCGCGCCGAGGCGTACGGGCACGACGAGCGCTGCCAGCGCGCAGAGTGAAGATATGATTAATGTCGGAATTTGCATATCAGTCGCAAAATTACTACTTTTTTAGACAGTAAAGGTGTTCGAAAGGTCGAAAAATTTCATACATGGCGCAAAAGTCTTAACTTTGCATCAAATATTAACGCAACATGATAGAATTCATCGAAGGCAATATTCATGAGCTCACTCCAGCTACAGTAGTGCTTGCCACCCGGGCCGGAATAGGATATATGCTCAATATAAGCCTGTCCACATATTCGGCGCTCGAAGGCAAAAGCGAGGGCTGCCTGTACGTTCACGAGTCAATACGCGAAGATGCGTGGACTCTCTACGGTTTTTCCGAGCGCCGCGAGCGCGAGCTGTTCCGCTCGCTTATCGGCGTGTCGGGTGTCGGAGCGTCGACCGCGATAGTGATATTGTCGTCGCTTCAGGGTGACGAGCTCGCCGCAGTTATTTCGGGCGGCGATGTCAAGCGGCTCAAGGCCATCAAGGGAATCGGAACAAAAACAGCCGAAAGAATCATTGTAGACCTCCGTGATAAAATAAAAACCGATACTGCTACGTTAAATTTATGGAATCGTTCCAACAGCGGCGCCTTCGATGAGGCTTTCGCGGCTCTTACCGCTCTGGGCTTCGACAAGAAGCTTAGCGAAAAGGCGCTCGACAAGCTTTTCGGCGAAAATCCTTCTATTACAGTGGAAGCTGCCGTCCGCAAGGCTCTGTCGATGATGTGAGAACGGCTCCGGCTGTAAATGGAAAAAGCGTATCTGCGATATAAGACATTCTTTTTGTGGCTGTTCCTGCTGTGCATAGGGATAGCTGTTGTCGTTCCGTCGCCGCTCCATGCCCAGTATTACAAGCCCGATATCACACCGCCACCTCCGGCCGTTGTGCCGGCCCCTCCGGCCATAGCTCCGGGCGACTCAGTGCAGCTTCCTCTTCCGGTGCGTCCGTCTGTTCCGCAGAGCTACGAAGACCTTGTGCAGAACGAGTTGGCCTACGACCTCTCGACACCCTCTAATATTGTCACTTCGGCAGAGTTCGACCCTGCTACCGGCTGCTATGTGGTGCACACGCGTCTGGGCGGCATCGACATAGCACAGCCGTTTATAATCACGGCGCAGCAGTACAACGACTGGCAGTTCCGACGCTCGATGCAGCGCTACTACCGCGATCGCAACATGGGGCTTATCACCGACAAGGAGAAGGAGCCGTTCAATGTGCTCGATATGAACTTCGCACTCGGTCCGCTCGAAAAGATTTTCGGTCCCGGCGGCGTGTCGCTGCGTACGCAAGGCTCGGTGCAGATATCTATGGGCATAAAGAGCAACAAGACCGACAATCCGGCGCTTTCGCTGTCGGCACGCCGTAAGACATACTTCGATTTCGACCAAAAAATACAGGCTACAATCGCTGCCGGCGTCGGCGACCGCATGAAGTTCAACATGACGTATAACACCGATGCGACCTTTGATTTCGACAGCAAGAATCTTAAACTCGCCTATGAAGGCAAGGAAGACGATATAGTAAAGAATATCGAAGCCGGCAATGTGTCGCTCACCACAGGTTCGTCGCTCATCAGAGGAAGTACGGCGCTGTTCGGCATCAAGACCAAACTGCAGTTCGGCAAACTCACGGCTACTGCGATTGTGTCTCAACAGAATTCTGAGTCGAAGAGCGTCAACACACGCGGAGGAGCCCAGACCACTACCTTTACTATCAATGCCGACGAGTACGACCAGAACAGGCACTATTTTCTTGCACATTATTTCCGCGACAATTACGATAAATTCGCTTCACGTCTGCCGTTTGTATCGTCGGGCGTGAAAATCACACGTATAGAGGTGTGGGTAACAAACAAGACCGGAAAATACGACCAGGCCCGCAATTTTGTGGCATTTATGGATCTGGGCGAAAACCGGGTGCTCGCTTCCGACCACTGGAGACCGAATACTGCCGTATCTGTGCCGTCGAACACGTCGAACGACCTTCTGCAGGTAGTCAAGACAGAATATCCCGGAGCCCGAAACATAAATCAGGTCACGCAGGCCCTCGAACCACTCGAGGCCTATGGCATAACAGGCGGACGCGACTACGAGAAAGTGGAGAGTGCGCGACTGCTGTCGTCGAGCGAATACACGCTTAACTCGACTCTTGGCTACATCTCTGTCCGCACGGCACTCAATGCCGACGAAGTTTTGGCCGTGGCTTATGAATATACCTATAATGGACAAGTATATCAGGTGGGCGAGTTTTCGAGCGACATAAGCACCACTGACCAGTGTCTTTATCTTAAGATGCTCAAAAGCACCACATCGTCGCCTTATCTGCCAATGTGGGACCTCATGATGAAGAACGTGTACAATCTCGGCGGTTTTCAGATACAGAAGTCGAAATTCAAATTCAATATCAAGTATCTCTCCGATACAACCGGTACGCAAATCAACTATCTGCCGGTGCCCGGCCTGAATAACCAGCCGCTTTTGCAGGTGATGAATCTCGACCGCATTGATTCAAATGAAGAGAGCAACCCCGACGGTTTCTTTGACTTTATCGAGGGTTATACCATATTGGCCTCTCAGGGTAAGGTAATCTTCCCGGTAGTTGAGCCTTTCGGCTCGCATCTGCGTTCGAAAATCAACAACGACGCGCTCGCTGACAAATACGTTTATGAGGAGTTGTACGACTCCACTATAGTTGTGGCACGCCAGTATGCCGACAAGAACAAATTCATCATGACGGGTGAATATCAGGCATCGTCGGGCTCGCAGATTCGACTCAACGCCATGAACGTGCCGCGCGGGTCGGTAGTGGTAATGGCCGGAGGCGTGAAACTCACCGAAAACTCCGACTATACCGTCGACTACGCCATGGGCATAGTCACTATCACCAACCAGAGCATAATCGATTCCGGACAGAGTATTTCGGTGACGCTCGAAAACCAGTCGATGTTCTCCACGCAGCGTAAGACTCTCATGGGTCTCGACCTGCAGTATCAGTTCAACAAGCGGCTCAATTTCGGTGCGACCCTTCTGCATTTTTCCGAGAAGGCCTTGATAGAGAAGGTGAATATCGGCGATGAGACCGTGAACAATTCTATGCTCGGATTAAATATGTCGTACAACGGCGAGTTTATGTGGCTCACCAATCTTCTCAACAAAATTCCTACTGTAAACGCCACTGCTCCTTCTCGCCTGAATTTTACCGCCGAGTATGCAGCCTTGCTTCCGCACAGCCAGAAATCGGGTACAAACAAAGGCTCGTCGTATATCGACGACTTCGAGTCAACACAGATTGGCATAGACCTGCGTTCGCCTTACTCCTGGTTCCTTGCCTCGACACCCTACGACCCCTCGCCAGACGCTCTCTTTCCGGAGTCCAGGCTGAGCGACAATACAGATTACGGCAAAAACCGCGCCTTGCTAAACTGGTATTTCATCGACCGACTGTTCACGCAGCGTAATTCCTCTCTGTGTCCCGGCTATATAAAGAGCGACCTGGCGCAGCTGTCGAACCCATATGTGCGCGATGTTACCGTTCGTGAGATTTTCCCCGGACGCGATGTCACATATGGAGAGTCGCAATATATTCAGACTCTCAATCTGAGTTTTTATCCCGACGAGCGCGGCCCTTATAATGTTGACAATGTGAACATCAACGACGACGGCACTCTTCTCAACCCCGAAAAGCGCTGGGGCGGCATTATGCGCAAGATGGATAATACCAACTTCGAGCAGAGCAATATAGAATATGTGCAGTTCTGGCTTCTCAATCCTTTCCTCGACCCTGAGGCCGACAATCTCGAAGGCGGCGACTTGTATCTTAACTTCGGTGAAATATCGGAAGATATTCTTAAAGACGGATTGAAGAGCTATGAAAACGGCATACCCTACGACGGAAACGACTCTTACTTGAAAAACACAGTGTGGGGCCGAGTTTCGTCGCAAAACTCTCTCACTTATTCGTTCGACAATGCCACCGGTGCTCGTCTGGCCCAGGACGTCGGTCTCGACGGCTTGCCTAACGATGATGAATTTTCATTTGGCACATATAGCGATTATATCAATGGATTGCGCCAGCGTCTGTCGCCGGCTGCGCAGGAAATACTGCAGACCGACGCTTTCTCTCCGTTCAACGACCCGGCCGGCGACAACTATCATTTTTACCTCGGCAATGACTACGACGCGCAGCGTCTGTCGATACTCGAGCGCTACAAGCGATACAATGGTGTCGAGGGCAACTCTCTGTCGCCCGAGGATGCGCGCGACCCGCTCTATCAGTCGTCGCGTTCGGTGCCCGATGTAGAAGACATCAATCAGGACAACACACTCAACGAATATGAGCGTTATTTCCAGTATCGTATATCAATCCGCCCCGAGGATTTTGTTGTAGGCAAAAACTATATCACCGACAAGCAGGTGTCGCTGCAGCCTACACGCGACGGTAAAAACATAGAGGTGGAGTGGTATCAGTTCAAGATACCTTTGAGTGACTATGAGAAAGTTGTGGGCTCAATCAACGATTTCTCCACTATTCGCTTTGCCCGTATATTCATGACCGGCTTCAAGAAGACAACGCACCTGCGTTTTGCAACACTTGAACTCGTCCGTGGGGAGTGGCGTCCCTACGATTTCAATCTCAACAACAGAGGCGATTCGCCGGCACAGGGAGAACTTGATATGTCGGTGGTAAACATCGAAGAAAATTCAACCCGAGAGCCTGTGAACTATGTGCTTCCGCCCGGGGTGTCGCGTATCACCGACCCGGGACAGACTCAAATCACGCAGCTCAACGAGCAATCACTCTCGCTCAAGCTCACCGGCCTTAACGCAGGCGACGCACGCGGTATATATCGCAACACACAGCACGACCTCCGCAACTATAAACGTCTGCAGATGTGGACGCATGCCGAGGCTCTGATTGACAATACGACCAATCTGCGTTCGGGCGATTTCTCGATATTCATCCGTTTGGGTTCTGATGTGAAAAACAACTTCTATGAGTACGAAGTGCCTCTCGAACTCACTCCTCCGGGCGAATACGACCGGTATCTGGCCAGCGATCAGTATATTGTGTGGCCGCGCAACAACTATCTCGATTTCAACCTGCAGTGTCTTGTCGACCTTAAGAAAGAGCGAAACCGTGCAAAGCGCGAGCAGGAGAGCGGAGTAGGGTATGCGACACTGTATACGGGCCGCGACCCCGACAATGAGCGAAACAGAATAGCCGTGATGGGCAACCCAACTTTGAGCGACGTGCGTGTGATGCTTATCGGCGTGCGCAATAACTCTGCTTCAATGAAAGACGGCATTGTGTGGGTCAACGAACTTAAAGTGACCGATTTCAACGAAGCCGGAGGCTATGCAGCGAAGGTAAACGCCACTCTTTCGATGAGTGACATAGCCACGCTCAACCTTGGTGCACACATTGAGACAGCCGGTTTCGGCAGTGTCGACCAGAGCCTCAATGAGCGCCGTCTCGACGACTACGAGCAGTTCAATGTTGCCGTTCAGGCCGATATGGGCCGATTCTTGCCCGAAAAAGCCAAATTGCGCGCACCGGTCTATTACTCGATGAGCAAAGAAAAAACGTCGCCCAAATACAATCCGCTCGACCAGGACGTGCTCCTCAAAGACGCGCTCGACAACTGCGAGACTTCTGCGGAGCGTGACTCTATCAATTCTTACGCCGTGGAGCGCTCTACGGTGCAGAATTTCTCTGTGTCGGGTCTTAAATTCGACGTACAGAGTAAGAATCCCATGCCGTGGGACCCGGCCAACTTCACATTGAATTTCTCGTTTACCAAGCAGGCGAAAAACGACCCGACGACCGAGTATGAGAATACAAACGACTACCGCGGCTCGTTCGCCTACTCATACTCGCCTTTCATAAAGCCGTTGAAGCCGTTTAAAAAGCTGACCGGTAAAAGCAAGAATGCGAAATTCCTTAAAGACTGGGAGCTCCAGTGGCTGCCTAATAATATTTCGTTTCTCACGTCGATGAGCCGCTACTACTACGAACAGCAGACGCGTTCGGAGGCTGATATCGATTTCCAGCTACCTGTTTCTGTGAGCAAAAACTGGTTGTGGGACCGTCAGCTGTCGCTTACATGGAATATGACCAAGAGCCTTACGTTTACATTCAACTCCAACACCTCGGCGCGTATCGAGGAGACTGTGGGTGCTGTCAACCGTAAACTTTTCCCTGACAAATACCGCGACTGGAAAGACACTGTGTGGCAGTCAATCAAGTCTTTCGGTACGCCGTGGTCTTACAACCAGACGTTCACGGGCCAGTACAAGGCGCCATTCAACAAAATTGCATTCCTCGATTACGTCACCGGTTCGGTAAGCTACAACGCCACTTACCGCTGGGACCGCGGCGCCACGGTCGACGGTGTGCAGATGGGCAACTCTATCGCCAACCAGTCGTCGTGGACGGCCGACGGCCGCATCAATTTCGAGACATTATATAATAAATTCACGCTTCTGAAGGACATCAACAAGCGATTTGCCAACACGCGCTCGGCTCCTCAGACAAACAGAAAGGCGAAGAAGTTTGAGCGAACTTTCAAACTCAAGCCTGATACGACGCTGGTAATCAAGCATAATCTGCGCACAAAAAAAATAAAAGTGACCGCGCAGACCATAGACGGAAAACCGTTTATGGTAAAGACGAAGACTGTCGACGCCAACAACATCGAAGTGCTTAATCGAGGCGAGCAAAATGTGAAGTTCTCTATTGTCGAAGTGCTGAAGGATGAAAAGAGCCTTGCCCGTGAAATCGGCGAATACGCACTGCGCTTCGTTATGTCGCCGCGCAATGTATCGGTGCGTTACCGCAATACCAAATCGATGTCTCTGCCCTTATTTGCACCGGGTATAGGCGATATATTCGGCCAGTCGACCGAATACGGCCCGATGTCGCCGGGTCTCGATTTCGCCTTCGGTTTTGCCGGCGAAGATTATCTGCACAAGGCCCTTGACCGTGGCTGGCTGATTACCGACGACGGACAGACCTCTCCATCGGTTTTTGCCCGCACGAATGAACTCAATATCGAAGCGAATTTCGAACTCTTCAAGGGTTTCAAGGTTCAGCTGACATTCAACCGCACTGATAACCGCAATACACAGACGCAATTCATGTATGCCGGCATGCCGCAGAATCTTTCGGGTTCGTATACCCGTACTCACTGTGCCATACTCACATCGTTGCGTTCGTCGAAGGCCGACAACGGATACTGGTCGGACGCGTTCGACGACTTTCTGGCGAATATCCCTGAAGTGCGCCGACGTGTCGAGGCACAGTATCTGGGCTTGAATTATCCTATGGGAGGCTTCCTTTCAGGCAATGCGCATGCCGGCATGCCGTTTGACCCGGCTGTCGGAACTGTTAGCGAGACATCGTCGGATGTGCTCATTCCGGCATTTGTCGCCGCATATACGGGCCGCTCGGCTGCTACGGAGACCCTCGACCTCTTCCCGTCGTTTGCCAGCGTGATGCCTAACTGGCGCATTACCTATGATGGACTTATCAATCTGGGCAATCTCCGCAATATTTTCAAGACGTTCACGCTCAACCACGCTTATCAGTGCACCTATTCGATAGGTTCTTATACTTCGTTCCTCAACTGGGCTGGAACGGGCAACGGAAACCTCGGCTTCACCCTCGACGAACTTTCGGGACAACCCGTTCCGACGACACCATATAATATCTCATCGGTGGCAATCACCGAGCGATTCGCTCCGCTCTTTGGTGTGAGTGTGACTTTGAAAAACGATATCCGCATCAATGCCGAGTATCGCGACCAACGCACGCTTACGCTCAATACTTCTGCCGGACAGCTTGTGGAGGCTACTTCGAAGGGCATTACAATCGGTGCCGGCTATAAAATAGTTGGTTTCAACAGCGTGCTCAAAATGAAGGCGTCGCAGCAGGGGGTAAGCAATGACCTGACGCTAAATGCCGATTTCTCTTTCCAGAACAATCAGGCCATCATACGTCGCATCGAGGGCAACTACACTCAGCCTACGAGCGGCACCAATACGCTGAATATTAATTTTACGGCAGCCTATGTTCTCAGTCGCCGTCTTACAATATCGGCTTATTTCGACCATCAGGTGAATACGCCGCTTGTCACAACGAGCGCTTACCCGACAACAAACTCGTCGTATGGATTGTCTCTCAATCTGTCGCTCGCACGATAAATAGCAACATTAATGAAAGAATTGTGAATGTGTGCCGGTACGATGCCGTTTATCGTATGGATGCACGGCACTGCACGGTGTGGCGGATTGTTTCAGGATGTCGCTGATGCCGGAAGTTCGATGCGGAAAGTAGTGCCAGCACCCGGAGCTGATTGCTTTACGAAGATGCGGCCGTTGTGATACTGCTCGACAATTCGTTTGGCGAGAGTAAGTCCAAGACCCCAGCCACGGCTTTTGGTAGTGTAGCCCGGATTGAAAATGGTTTTCTGATTCTTGCGGCTTATGCCTTTGCCTGTATCGGACACTTCAATAAAGGCACCCAGTGGCGTAGAGCCTACGGTGACGTCGATAGCACCGGAGCCGTTCATGGCGTCGACAGCGTTTTTGATAAGGTTTTCTATAACCCACGCCAGCAGTGGCGGACATGCGTTCACAGAGGCTATGCCTGCGAATGGTGTGTAGGTGAGTGTGATGCGTGGAGATATGCGTGTCGACATATAGCTTACGGCATCGCCTACAATGCTGTTGAGGTTTTCGGGCGACATGGCCGGCACGGAGCCGATTTTGGAGAATCGCGATGCGATTGTGCTGAGCCGGTTCACATCTTTGTTCATTTCGGCGAGGGTGTCGGCATCGACTCCCATGTCGGGAAGGAGTTCCATCCATGCCATGAGCGAAGAAATAGGCGTTCCGAGTTGATGTGCCGTTTCTTTAGAGAGGCCTACCCATACTTTATTTTGCTCTGCTTTTTTTGTCGACAGCACTGCGAAATATACCACTGCGATGAAAGCGAGCATCACCATGAGCTGCACGTAGGGATAGATGCTGAGTCGGCGGAGGAGGGTAGAGTCTTCGTAATACAGATACTGGGCCACTCCAGGCGAAATCTCTATTTCGATTACATTTGTGGAGTTGCGCAGTTTTTCGAGTTTTTTTGCAAGGAATTCAATGTTGCGGCTGTCGTAGGGGAGTCCGATAGCGCTTGCGGGCTCTGCTACTGGCATTGTGAAATTGCGCTGCTGAAGTATGTTTCCGTCGGCATCAGTGAGCAGTACGGGTATTGTTGTGTTGCTCTGTATAATGCTCAGCAGAAAGTCGATGTCGGCAGCGGGGGCGGAATCGTCAGCCAGTGTGGTGGCCGACACTATTTCTTTTGTTGCGTCGGCCCATATCTGCATACGCTCGCGCTCTACAATCGACAGGTCGCGGATAAGGCTGTCGGAAAAGTACAGAAAGAGAGCCACCACGGCCGCTGAGGCTATGAGAAAAGCAATTTTGCCATAACGGCGCGCGTCGTAGATATTGGCCACGGTGCAGGGGTGGGATCAGACGAACGCCGTATCGTTTTTGATAAGCTCTGCAAGAGCTTTCATGTCGTTGCGTGCGTTTTTCGAGAGAAGGTAATGTTTGATTTTCTCCACGTGCGAGAGACGGTGGATGTCTGTGCCGATGAAGTCGACGAGCCCCTGCTTGATGAGGTATTCGGCCATTGAGCGCTCTGCGGGACCATATGCTTCGGCAAGGCTCAGCAGGTTTATCTGAAAGTTGAGGCCTGCGTCGTGGAGCGTGCGGTAGCGGTTTTTCTGGAGGCTGTAGTATGCATAGCGCTCGGGGTGTGCAAGTATGGGCACGAGCCCTCTGAGCTGAAGGTCAAAGACGAGATTGTCGAGGTTCCAAGGCTCCTGGATGAACGAATTCTCGATGAGAATGTGGTTGTTCGGAAGGAGCATCAGTTCGTTGTTCTCCAGTCGTTGATGGAAAAGCTCGTCGATGCGATACTCTGCCGAATGCAAGACTTCGATATTGTTGCCGCGTCGGTCGAGTTCGGCGTGGAGCATTGCCAGAGCCGGCTCGATAGTCGAATTATCGTTCTCGAACGTCACTTGTGTCACATGAGGTGATGCAATGATACGTCGTATGCCGAAACTCTGCATGCCTTCGATAATGTCGGCTGCATTTTCGGCATCGGGAGCGCCGTCGTCGATACCCGGCACTATGTGGCAGTGTATGTCGGTGCCGAAACAGAGTTCGGCCGGAGTCTTTGATTTATTGCTGAAGAAGTTGAACATTGAAGTTTGATTATAGTTAGAGTGGACGGTGACGGCAAATTCCTTCGAGGATATACGGCAAGGGCTCGCGCATGACAATATTGCCCGACTGACGCAGAGCATCGAGCTCGGCGGTAGCCTCGCTTATATCGTCGTACGATGCAATGACGACATAATAATATGGCTCAGCTGTTTCGATAACGAATGCTGAAGGATATTTTCCGTCGGCGAGACGCTCACGCATCGATTTGGCATTGAAAAGCTGCTTGAACTGCCCGGCGACAACATTGTAGCGGCGGAGCTTTTCGTCGCTGCCTCCGCCTCCGTCGGTGATGCGCACCATCTGACGGCGCACTTCCACTTCGCCGTCGGGGGTGTCGAGTGTCACTGTCTCCATAGAGCGCCGCTGTGCTCCGTAGATTGTGGAGTCGACAGCGCTGTCGGAGTCGCGGCCGGCGATAGCTTTCTCATACGCCGAGCGATAGTTGGCTTCGGAGGTCTTACAGGAAAATAGTGTCGGCACAATAAGTGCCGACACTGCTATGATGTTGAATAATTTACGATTCATCGGGCTTATTTCTTAAGACCGATTTTCTTGGCTGTGGCGGCGGGAATTGCATTGCGGTGCACAAGAATATCAACTGTCTTGGCAAGGAAATAAGGCTCGGAAACATAGAAGTAACCTTCGTATTTGTTGTTGGTGTCCCACGAGTTCTTCACTTTATAATAGTGGTTGCCTTTCTGGTCGACAGCCGAACCTACGATAACCATGCCGTGGTCGTCGGTGGTCTCCTGGTTGTCGAACATTTCCTGACGCATCTCGGGGGTAACGTTGATTTCCGGAACGGGAGCCTTGAAGTTGTATTTGTCATTGCTGCGCTCTTTGTCGGAGAGCTTCACCCAGCGCGAGAGTTCGGTGCCGTTCATGTCGCCTTCTTCCTTGCCTTTAGGCATGAGTGCGACTCCGTCGTTCCATTTGAAACCGCCTTCGCTCACATCGGCAGCCCATACAACTGTGTAGCCGTTCTTGATGGCGTTGTCTACCACAGCTTTGAATTCGTCGAGGGGCAGGTTGTAATACGATTCCCAAAGCCAGTTGTCTGGAACTTCGATGGCAAAAGCCTCATAGTAGGGGTGATGTGTAAACGATGTCAGGGGCACATATTCGTCTACGTTGATGGGCTGTGCGGCAGCGAAGCTTTTGGGTGTGTATGTTTTGCCTTTGTATGTGAAAGTCTCGGGCACTTCGCCGAAGTAAGCGTCGAGGATGCCCTGCACGCCTTTGCGCCACGACGATGTGAGTTTTTTGTTGGGCTTGGAGACTACGGCTTTGAGGTAGGCCGAAAGTGCGGCGTCAAGTTCGCCGTGAACGTGCTTGTTCTCACCATATTCGAGACCGGAGTAAACTTCTTCGGGAATGGCGCCATATTTTTTCCATACATAAGGTACATCCATTGCCGAACCGCCAGCGGCGAAGTTGGTCTCGCCATAGAGGCGAACAAAACGCTCGGCCTTGTCTTCGTAGCACTTGCGCACGGTGTACATCTCGGAAATATCGAGCGAATCACCGCCCTGACGAAGAATTTCGTCTTCGAAGAACGATGTGCCTGAGAAGCACCAGCATGTACCCGATTTGTTCTGGTCTTTTACCGAAGTGTCGGGAATGGTGACAACATCGGTGAAAACAAATGCAGTGTCGGCTTTGGCGCTTTCGTCAGGCTCCACGGCAAAGGCAGGCAATGCAACAACGGCGGCAAGCGCCATTAAGGAAGTTTTTTTCATATTTCTTAATTCTGGATAGATGGTTTAGTTCAATACTTTATGACCGGCTTCGGTGAGGGCACGGCGGATTTCGTCAACGTGCTCGCTGTCGCGGGTCTCGAGCTCGAGGCGTATGGTGCATCCGTTTATGTCGGAACTTGAGTTGATGCGCTCGTGTGTGACCGAGATGATGTTGCCGCCGGTCGAACCTACGATGCTGCAGACTCCCGAGAGCTGTCCGGGCTTATCGGCGAGGTCGATAATGAATGTATAGTTGCGTCCGCTCTTGCTGAGACCACGTGTGATTACACGGCTGAGAGTGTTCACATCGATATTTCCGCCTGAAACAAGACATATTACTTTCTTTCCCTTGATGGGCAGTTTGCCAAACATCGCAGCGGCTACAGACACGGCACCGGCGCCTTCGGCAACAATCTTCTGCTGCTCGATAAGGGCGAGAATGGCGGCGGCTATTTCGTCGTCGGTGACGGTGACAACTTCGTCGACGTATTTGTTGCACATCTCGAAGGTGTTCACGCCCGGCTCTTTCACGGCGATACCGTCGGCGATAGTGTGCACGTCGTTGAGGTGGCAGAGCTTACCCTCTTTCAGCGAAGCGGCCATCGAAGGAGCGCCGGTCGACTGCACGCCGTATACCTTCACGTCCGGACGGAGACACTTTATGGCAAATGCCACGCCCGAAATGAGGCCGCCTCCGCCAATGGGCACAATTACCGCCTCAACATCGGGCATCTCTTCGAGAATTTCAAGACCGATTGTTCCCTGGCCTGCAATTACCTTGGGGTCGTCGAACGGATGTACAAAGCTATAGCCATGCTCCTTCTGAAGCTCCAGCGCACGGGCATAGGCATCGTCGTATACACCCGGAACAAGCACTACTTCGGCTCCATAGCTCTTGGTGGCCTCAACTTTAGAAATGGGAGCGCCGGCCGGAAGGCAAATCACAGCCTTGATGCCATTGTGCTTCGCTCCGAGTGCGACACCCTGGGCATGGTTGCCGGCAGAGCATGCTATCACACCGCGGGCTTTCTCCTCATCGGAAAGCTGCGAAATTTTATAATATGCGCCGCGGAGCTTGAACGAGCCCGTGAGCTGAAGATTTTCGGATTTCAGATAAATATCAGCTTCAGAGCTCAGCTTTGGAGCCGGAATTATAGCCGTTTTGCGCGCCACTTCTTTAAGAACAGCGGCAGCATTGAATATTTCACTGATTTCAAGCATTGTTTTGTTGTATTAGTCGCACAAAGGTACAACAAAAAACTTGAATAATGAAGCATTCGACGACAGTTTTATAACAGATTTTCGACACGTATTCGCACGCTTCGTTTTATGCCTATCATCGTTTTGATGTCATACAGTCGTTATATAAAACCATCTTTCAACGATGATCAATGTAGATTATTTCAATGCCTAAATCAATCTCTACAAAGTCATGGTCTTTAAAGAATGCGCGGTACTTTCAGGTATGCCCTTCGTGCCTGGCCGACGACACTCGTGGCCGTTTGCGGCCCATTGTGATTCAAAAGGCAAAATCACCGCTCCGGCCGAGTTGTTTCGGCAAACTTCGAACTCTGACCGGTTTTAGACGTTAACAATATATGAAAATATAAAACATAATAAATAATGAAGAAAACAGGAATATTCTACGGCTCAGCCACAGGCACAACCGCCGATGTGGCGCAGCGGATTGCAGCAAAGCTCGGCATAGCCGATGCCGACATTCACGATGTTGCCGGCACAGCACCCGACACTCTCGGGGCCTACGAAAATTTGATTTTAGGCTCCTCGACATGGGGGAGTGGAGAGCTCGAAGACGACTGGTATGATTTTGCCGACGGTGCATCGTCGCTCGACTTGTCGGGTAAGAAAATTGCACTATTCGGATGTGGCGACGAAACAATGAGCGACACCTTCTGCGATGCCGTAGGCGAGCTTTTTGCACGTTTCAAGAAATCGGGCGCCGTGTTTATCGGAGAGTTCCCCGCCGACGCCTACAAGTTTACCGAAAGCAAAGCAACCAACGGCAACACTATGCGCGGTCTGCTTATTGATGAAGTAAACCATCCCGAGATGACCGATGACCGCATACTCATGTGGACCGAGCAGCTGAAGAAAGAAATGTAGACGGCCCTAAAGCATCGCTAAAACCACCGCCGGGCCTCCGACGCCACGAGTTCCGGCGGTGTCGCTTGTCAGTTCGCACCCTCAATAACTGTAGAAAAACGGAGTTTCGATACAAGCTTTCATATCATCTCAAAAATTAGTACAACTCGCGCTCGAGCATAACACTGTAATATCCAGGCGATTAAAAATTGTAGAGTAAAAAACTTCAAAAAAAGATGCAAAAAAATTTGGTCAATCCAAAAAACCTCCTTAACTTTGCAACGCAAAAAGGGAAACACCCCATGCAAAAGGTGCCATAGCTCAGTTGGTAGAGCAAAGGACTGAAAATCCTTGTGTCCCCGGTTCGATTCCTGGTGGCACCACCCAAGCAAAGATTAAATCGCTAATTCTTACAGAGTTGGCGATTTTTCTTTTAGTCACTACAGGGCGTAGTCACTATAATAGTCACTATCTAAATCGCTATAAACCACGATAAATCGGCTTGATTAAACTGTATTAAAAAGTAGCGTTTAATTCTAAACCCAATTAAATTCTCTGCA
>Ga0137307_100991_pt1 | contig 29293 bp, 27 predicted proteins | sample NAcewD2O_March_2_FD_97180 | JGI IMG/M metagenome (GOLD analysis project Ga0137307, IMG submission 97180) | Mouse cecal microbial communities from Vienna, Austria - N-Acetylglucosamine amended D2O_March | ecosystem: Host-associated > Mammals > Digestive system > Large intestine > Cecum | place... | reverse complement strand
TCTGTTGGCCTTAATCCTATTTATCTGCCTATGTAAGAGAGGGGGTAAGAAATGACGAAGACTGATAAGAGATTTTGGATATTGCTCATCCCTATATTCTGTAATAGTAACTCTAAGGAAGCAGATACAAAATCTGCAAATGACTTTCAGAGAGTCGATGAATTTATGCAGTTAAAGGCAGTGAACCAATCAGTTGATGATGTCACAGATGAGATAACGGTTGATACGATCATCAACGAATGGCATATACGATTCAAGCAGCTTCCCAATGAAAGAGTGATTAGCAGACATTTTGATTATGCCGATAACTCGTTGTTTGTAGATTTAGAGTATAACGGATTTAAAATAGTCGATTGTAAAGAGTTTCGTTCAGAAAACTTTATACCTGAAAATGACACCATCACGGCATATCAATTATACGGCTCAAGCATATCGCAAGTTGAGGATTCTGTGATTACATTATCGTTTGTCTGTTGTATTCCGGATACAGATATTGGTTATGATGTATCCTTAAAATTTGACACACAAGGAACGTATTCATATAAAGTTACAGACACAATTGATTTTTATTCAGAGGAATGAATAAGTTGCGATGATTGATCGTTTAATCGAAAGCGTAACGGAGTTGTGCGTCAGAAAACTTATGCCTGACCTACGGCACGGCGAGGTCGATATGTAAAACGAGGCGGGTTGGATATTTTATTCAGATTCTCCGCCTCTTATAAATATGCGGCCTGGCTCAGTAAACCTAATTGGCAACAAATATGTGAGAGGGCATTTTTTAGGAGTGAAATATTTTACCCTGAATTTAGGCAAGGCTTTTACAAGTCTTAAAGCCTCGGCATTGGCAGCATCGTTTTGCTTGGTCTTATAATTTGGGGGGCAGTTACAGTGCCGTCAGGTTGAATTTTGAATTCAACTACGACTCTTTCGTTACCCTTATATCCTTTCGGAATTTGAATATTGGTATCAAGCCATTCTTTGAATTTGCCGTTACCTCCGGGAAACTCGCATACGGGGTCAAGGTTAATAAGGAATTTACGCGTTTCTGCTTTTATTTGGTCAAGATACTCGGGCGATATGGTAAAGAATATGGCGCGATTACCGTATTTATCATCTTTAACCTCCATCTTTTGGATTGAATCGGTACTAACGATGTCAATAGGAATAGCAATCCACTCGTCGTTGAAGTAATAGAACACGGTGTTGGTTTCCTTTTCGGTAAGAGGGAACTGAAATTCTCGTATAGCACTGTCGTTTATGCAGCAGTTCTGTGCAAATGCCATGCACGACTGAACGAGGAAGAAAGAAACGATTAAAAGATTTTTCATATTCTTTTGAGCCAATAATGCAATGGTAAGCGGTAGCCTGTCGCGATAAAGTTAATGATAATATCCGATAAAACGAGCGTTTTATGCTGAAAAACATAACGATACTCCTTCGACGGCGACGTTAGGAATGTTAGCGCCAATAAGCTATGAGGCTTTGGGGCTTGTTGAAATAAACTTTATTGTCGGACATATGTAATTTTTTGCATAAACCTGCGTCCAATAAGAAAAACCTTCAAATACAAATCACCATGCGTGAACATTGGTATGTTTATATAATAATTGCGGCAGTTGCAGCCATATTGTATTGGGCTTGCAACAAATTGCAAATTCTAAAGTCGAAGGCCTTACGGATATTCATAGTTATTCTCGTCGCTTCCGTTATCTGTTGGATTATTTACGACCTTTTCATCGGATCGAAATAAAGTATGATATTTGCGTCCTGATAGCCAATTAGCATATGGCTTAAAAAAATATGTAAAAATAGTTGGGCGGATTATCTGTAATTCAAAAATTATTCTTAACTTTGCACTCGCTAAAGCAAAGGAGCGATGCTCGAGTGGCTGAAGAGGCACGCCTGGAAAGCGTGTATACGTCAAAAGCGTATCGCGAGTTCGAATCTCGCTCGCTCCGCAAGATAAAACGCTAATTCTCAAATGAGGTTAGCGTTTTCTTCGTTTTGAATCCTTGAATGTATGAAAATTGGGGCAGGTTGGACATTTTGGGTGATGTATTACACGCAATCCATCACCCAAAATGTCCAACCTGCCTAATTTTATTTGAATCTAATAGGAAGACTGTAATTGACTCTCTTTAGCTCTCCGTTCATTTTGCCCGGTTCCCACTTAGGCATAATGGAAACAATACGGAGCGCTTCGGCATCTAAAGAAGGTGTACGGCCACGTAGTATGCGAGCATTAGTTATTGTCCTGTCTTTCTCAACATAGAAAGTAACTACGACAAGGCCATGTTCATTGTTTTTCTTTGCTTCTTCGGGGTACTGCAAATTTGATTCTATAAATTCATATAGAGCAGATTCGCCTCCGGGAAAACTGGGATTGATATAAGGGTGGCTCCATGTATGAGCAGGGGCAGTTTTGATTGAGTCGCCTCTGATAATGAGCTGCCCCGGAATGCGGTTTTGCTTGCCATGTTCCATTCTACGATTATAATTCTCCAAAATGGGAGTTAAGAATCGTTTGGATTTGGTGGTGATGAGAACTACACCGCCCAATCGTGGACTGAAAATTTTCGTGATATTTTCGCCCTTTATGACTTCCATGCGTTCAATATCATCATTTGGTATAGAATCCAAATCCTGCAATTGAACCTCGACTCCATCAACTATGAATACGGGCATATTGATTGAATCGCAAGCATTGATATTGCAGCATCTTTCGACATTGCAAGAATCCGGGGTGAGTCCTTGAGCATTTGCGTAGATTGCTTCTTCACATGAAGCAAAGGAGCTAATGGAGGCTGACGCAAAGCAGGCAACCATAATGACGCGAAATAAAGTATTCAATTTATGTTTCATACCGACTTTGATTGATTGTGTGTGCAAAGTTCAGGATTAAATTCCGATTTCGACTTAACAAATGTATAGTCTGCGATATTTTTGTGTTATTCTTTGATTCCGGCAGCCAAATTGCGTCTGATGCGGCTTAAATGATTGGGAGTTATTAAGAGATATGAAGCAATATCTTTCAAAGCAACGACTTTGATTATATCAGGATAAAGGTTGCAAAGTTCAATATATCGCTGAGCCGGTGATTTACGATAGATATTGAGATGCCGCAGCAAAACCATCTTGAATAATGACTTATATTCATTCAATAGATTTGGTGACAGAACGGCAATAAAGTCTTTTAGAGGCACTTTCAGGATTTCGCTGTCGGTTCCGGCTATAATCGACATTTCAGATTGTTCGCCATATAAAGAACAATGAAAATCAGTTATTAATTCGCCGGGAAACGCAAAGTTGGCTACCGCTTCGTCGCCCGCAGTGTTGGTGGTGGTTAATTTGAAATAGCCCGAAACAACCAATGCGGCATATCGCGCCACAGTTCCTTGTTGGATAAAAATATCATCTTTCTGATAATGGCAAGCGCACCCTTTCTCGCGGAAAAAATCTGTTATCTCCGTGAGGTTCAAGTTGTCGAGATAGGAGTTAAAGCGAGCCATCGGATAAGATTTATACGCAAAGGTATCAAAAATCGGCGAGATACGGGGTATGACCAGAGGAAAACCTCGAGGCCGTTAATGCGGAAAATGCAGACGTGTCGGATTTTCCGGATCTGGCCGGAGGCCAGGAGCTTGAAGTTTTATTATTGTAAGACGAAATATAGCACAATAGGTACAATTGGAATAACAGTATACGCAAATAGCAGAAATAAACAGAACAAGAAACTATTGTATTTTGAATTATTTGATAAATCAAATTTTGTTATAATACGATTGACATAATCTCTTTTTTTTAGTCGTCTTATGATTATTTTAGATATTGCATAGTTAAGACCAAGAAGGAGTCCAATCAAAAAGAGTCGTTCATTATAGGAAATAGTTATAATCTTTGAAAGCAATAGCACTATGGTAACGTAACTCCACAGAGGTGTTGAAATATTAAAAAAAGACAGCATTCCGTATTCTTCATCAATAGGAAATACACTCTTTCCATTTTTATTGCTTTTTAAGAAAAGAGAGTATCGCGCGAAAACAAATGGCTTGTATATTTTGTCAATTAAATTCATTTCCAAATTATTCTTGGTTTGCGTTATCGGCCTTTTAGCCATTTAACGAGGTATGTGACGAAAACGCTTACCAACGATATCGAAACACCGATAATCAGAGCCTGCCCCAATGTATATCTGCTTATAAGCCATCGAGCTCCGGCACTCATAAGTGCAATGATGATTATAAATGAAAGGAGTGAAATAATCTTTTTCGACATATGCGTATCTTGCAAGGAGGTAATATAATCCGGGCCATTGACGGTGTTCGGTCAATGGCCCGGATAGTGTGCTTAGATGGTGGAGAGTTCCGGGTTGTCGAGTTTGGGCTGTGAGTCGGCCTTGATTACGACTGCTTCGATTTTTTTGTCGTCGGGGTTGAAATCTACGATTATTTCATCGCCCTCGACGGCTTTGCCGGAGAGTAACAGCTCGGCAAGTTCGTCCTCGAGGTATTTTTGAATGGCTCGTTTGAGCGGGCGTGCTCCAAACTGGACGTCGCATCCTTTTGAAGCGATGAAGTTTTTAGCTTCGTCGCTTATCGTGATAGAGTATCCGAGTCCTTTTATGCGGCGATAGAATCCGGTTAGTTCGATGTCGATAATTTTGAATATGGCGTCGCGATCGAGAGTTTCAAATATAATCACATCGTCGATACGGTTCAGGAACTCAGGGGAGAATGCCTTGTTGAGAGCCTTGGAAAGCACGCTGTGCGAGTATTCGCGGTCTACCTCGCGAGTGTTGAATCCTACGCCGCTGCCAAATTCTTTGAGCTGGCGTGTGCCTATATTCGATGTCATTATCACAATGGTATTCTTGAAGTCGATACGGCGGCCGAGGCTGTCGGTCAATCTTCCTTCGTCCATAACTTGCAGTAGGAGGTTGAATACATCAGGGTGTGCTTTTTCGATTTCGTCGAGTAATACCACAGAGTAAGGCCTGCGGCGCACGCGCTCGGTGAGCTGGCCGCCTTCTTCGTAGCCAACGTATCCGGGAGGAGCTCCGATAAGTCGCGAAACACTGAATTTCTCCATATATTCGCTCATATCGATTCGTATGAGGGTGTCGGCGGAATCGAACAAGAATTCGGACAGTTTTTTAGCGAGGTGTGTTTTGCCAACACCCGTAGGTCCGAGGAACATAAACACGCCTATAGGCTTGTTGGGGTCTTTGAGGCCGAGGCGGCTGCGCTGTATGGCTTTCACGAGTTTGGCAATCGCAGGATTTTGGCCAACAACGGCGCTTTGCAGAGTCGGCTCCATTTCGAGCAACCTCATACCTTCGGCCTGCGCAATGCGTTGCACAGGCACGCCAGTCATCATTGCCACGACTTCAGCCACTTTGTCGGCATCGACAGTCTGACGGTTTTCAGCCATTTCGGCCTCCCATTTTTTTCTTTCTTCGTCAAGCTGCTTGTTTATTTTGGCGGCTTCGTCGCGAAGTCGTGTTGCCTGGGCGAAATCGTGACGTTGGGCTGCGGCCACTTTTTCAGCGCTCGTTTCCTGTAGCTGTTTTTCGAGTTCTTCAATTATTGATGGAACCTGAATGTTGCTTATGTGGGTACGCGAGCCGGCCTCGTCGAGTGCGTCGATAGCCTTGTCGGGGAAGTTGCGGTCGCTGATGTAGCGGTCGGTGAGTTTTACGCAGGCTTCCAAGGCTTCCTGCGTGTATGTCACACCGTGGTGGGCCTCGTATTTGGGCTTGATGTTATTGAGGATCGTAAGTGTTTCTTCGGCGGTGGTAGGTTCTACCATCACTTTTTGGAAACGGCGTTCGAGGGCACCGTCTTTCTCGATATTGACACGATATTCATCGAGAGTAGTTGCGCCAATACATTGTATTTCGCCTCGTGCAAGAGCCGGTTTAAGCATGTTGGCCGCGTCCATCGAGCCTTGCGCGTTGCCTGCGCCAACGATGGTGTGTATCTCGTCAATGAAGAGAATGATGTCGCGGTTTTTTGTTAGCTCGTTGAGAATGGCCTTAATGCGTTCCTCAAATTCGCCACGGTATTTGGTGCCGGCGACAATCGACGCCATATCAAGGGATATGACACGTTTGTCGAAAAGTATGCGCGACACCTTTCGTTGGTTGATGCGCAGAGCCAGACCTTCAACAATGGCACTTTTTCCGACTCCGGGTTCTCCTATAAGCACCGGGTTGTTTTTCTTGCGACGGCTAAGTATTTGAGCCAGACGCTCAATCTCTACTTCGCGTCCGACAACGGGATCGAGGCGGCCTTCTTCGGCTGCACGTGTCATATCGTTGCCGAATTTGTCGAGCATGGGCGTGTCGCCTCGGCCAGACGTGCGGTGGTACTTGCCGGAATTGGCTCCGGTTTCCGCTTTCGATCTGTCATCAGGTTCTTCTTCCGAGTCTGTGGCATCGGAGTTGCCCGCGCTTGATTCAGGCTCAATATTTCCTGCGATGTCAAGCGCTTCTGCGGGGTTGGCGTCGGCAAGGGCCTGACGGCGCAGCGAGTCATAGTCGATACCGGCGTTAAAGAACGGCACAATTACACTCATGCCCCGTACGTCTTTATTATGGAAGAGCGACAGGAGAAGGTGCTCCACATCGACTAACGGAGATTTCAAATATCGGGCCTCGATGATTGCCAGTTTGATAATCAAGGTCACAATGCGGTTATAGTAGTCGGCGCCTTTATCGTCGGTAGCGCTTGGCTCGTAAAGAGCGAGGTCGAGCGCCGAGCGCAGGTCGGCAAGCTTGTCCGCGCCGGTAAGGCGTTCCATAAGTTCTGCCGAGCGAGTGCCGGGTGCGCTAAGTTCGAGCAGCAAATGCGCCGGCATTATCGACGGATTGTTATGGTTCGTGCATTGTATACGCAGGCGATCAATAAGAGCGCGTGCGTTTTCGGTGTATTTTTGGTTATTTTCCATATCTAAACAGTTAAAGAGAGCGAACTGTATTCTTTATAGCAATAATCGTGCCAAATTCAAGCTCGGCTACAAATATAGTAATCCTATGATTATTCGCCAAGCACATAGAGGCATGCGTCGGAAAATTTATTTGCCACGCTTTTCAATTGGTCCATCGATACTTCTTGAATATTTTCTCTGGTAAGTTCGTAACTAAGCGGCATACCTAACAGCAGGGTAGTTCTCGCTTCGGACATAATCCTGTTTTCCCGGTTCTCTGCAGCTATGGCGAGTTGCCCTAAATATTGTTTCTTAGCTCTGTCGAGTTTGGCGGGGCTTAACTCTGTGCCGTCCGCCAGTCGCTTCATCGTGTTGTCAATAAGGCGCAGACATCGAGCCAAAGAATCATTGTCACAGCCAAAATATAGTTCGAGAGCGCCGGTATCGGTATAAAATGCGGCAGAAGCATCGACATTATACACAAGGCCACGGCGTTCACGCAGTACCACGTTCAGCAGCGAGTTCATTCCCGGACCTCCTATGATATTGGCAAACAGCGAGTAAGCATAGCGTTCCCGGGAGTTTACGGGCGGAGCCGTTATGCCGAGTACGGCATGAGCCTGATGGCTTCCTACGGACTGTCGTGTGGTATTGCGCCCAATCGAAGGCGTAAAGGTTCCGTTATCTTGATTATTATCCGGCTTGGCAGATTTTAATGATGAGAAATGACGATTTATCTGTATTGCCACAGAGTCAAAACCCATCGGACCGGCATAAAATGCAACCATATTGCCGGAGGTGTAATGTGCGTCAATAAAGTTCCGGCAATCGTCGGTCGACAGTCGCGCCACCGTTTCCTCTGTTCCGAGAATATTATGGGCGAGGGGAGTTCCCCGAAACAGCTCGCTTTCAAATAAATCGAACACGGCTTCAGAGGGAGAGTCGAGGTATGAATTGATTTCGTTCATCACCACTTCTCGCTCTTTGTCGAGTTCGGCATTCGGGAAAGTGGAGTTGCAAATAAGGTCGGAAATCAGTTCTACCGCGCGCGAAGTATGGCCGGAGGGGAACACGGAATACACCACTGTTTCCTCCTTGGTGGTATAGGCGTTGAGTTCGCCACCCACGCTTTCCATACGGTTGATTATATTCCACGCCTTGCGCTTAGTCGTGCCTTTGAATATGGTATGCTCCACAAAGTGAGCAAGGCCGTATGTATCAGGAGTTTCGTTCCTGCTTCCGGCTAAGATGTCAACACCGAAAATCGCAGCGCCAGCGCCACGATTATGTATATGGACAAGGCGAAGGCCGCCTCCAATGTCGGCAACTGTCGGCACTACGGCTCTACCCATTTCCCATCAGACTTAATGAGTTCCACAAGTTTGTTGACGGCGCCTTCTGCCGGTATGTTTTTTTCGACGCATTCAATGCCCCTGTAAAGGCTTACTTTTGAAGCTGCAGCTCCCACGTATCCATAATCAGCTCCGGCCATCTCTCCGGGACCGTTGACTATGCACCCCATGACAGCAATTTTCAAGTGGCTGAGATGCGAGCAGGCCGCTTTGACGGTTTCAAGAACTTCGGGCAGCTGGTACAGCGTGCGTCCACAACCGGGGCAAGCCACTATTTCTGCCTTGTATCGCGCTATTCCGGCTGCCTGAACGATGTTGCGACATATTTCTGCTGCCTTCGCCGTATCCACTGCCGACGATTTCAAGCATATGGCGTCTTGGTAGCCATCAAGAAGCAGGGTGCCGAAGTCAATTGCGGCGGCTATAGCCAAATCCTCTTCCGAGTCTATTTCGGGATATTCCAAAACTATTATGGCAGGGGACTCGCCTATAGTTGTTACTTCCTTGCGAATTTTACCTATGCGGTCGCCGCTGCAAGCTCTGAGCACGGATATGCCGGGGTAGTCTTCGAGTTTGTCGTGGTCGATGATTGAGGTCGGGTTAAGGCCGCCTATGCCGTTTGTGCTTGCAGACTGCCTGCGGGAGCCGGCGCGTTTCTGGCGTGGAGGAAGGACGAGGGATCCTTCAGAAAACCGTGATTCCAAATGAGCCACAATCTTACGAGCCACCGGTATCTCATTTTCAGGAGCCTCGCTCAACGACACACGAATAGTGTCGCCTATGCCGTCGGCCAGAAGCGAACCTATGCCCACGGCCGATTTGATACGGCCTTCGGCGGCATTGCCAGCTTCGGTAACTCCCAGATGGAGAGGGTAGTGCATATCCTCGGCGGCCATACGCTCCACGAGCAGCCGCACAGTGTCAGTCATCAGCGGAACGTCTGAGGCCTTGATAGATATCACCACATTGTCAAAGCCTTGTTCACGGCATATTCTGAGATATTCAAGAGCAGACTCAACCATTCCGTCTGCTCCGTCGCCGTATCGGCTCATAATGCGGTCGCTGAGAGAGCCGTGGTTAACTCCGATTCGTATGGCTGTGCCGTGTTCTTTGCACAGGTCGATGAAGGGTATGAATTTTTTTCTGATTTTTTCAAGCTCGGCAGCGTATTCCTCGTCGGTAAATTCCATTTTTCGGAACGTGCGTCCCGGGTCGAAAAAATTACCGGGGTTAATGCGCACTTTTTCAACGTGCAAGGCGGCCTCAAAGGCTGCTGCCGGATTGAAATGAATGTCTGCAACGAGAGGAACCTCCACGCCACGGGCACGCACACTGCTATGGATTTGGGCAAGGTTCTTTGAATGCTCGACGCCCTGCGCCGTAAGCCGAACCAACTCGGCTCCTGCCTCCGCTATGGTGCAGACCTGGTTGACCGACGCTTCAGTGTCAAGCGTCGGTGTGGTTGTCATCGACTGAAGCCTGACAGGGGCGCCTCCACCGATAACTATGTTTCCGACCTTTGCAGCGTTCGTTACGCGGCGTATGGAGCTTAATTTGTCGGTCATACCTTAAACTTATAGTCGGATAATGCGGCTAATTCCGTGTCGGCTTTTTCCACTTTGGCCGAAAGAGTCTTTGCATATTCCTGATATCGAGCTTCAATCTCAGGGTCGGACAGCGCGAGTATGCGCACTGCGAGAACTGCCGCGTTGAGTCCTGCGTTTATGCCCACAGTCGCTGTAGGAATGGCCGGAGGCATCTGTACGATTGAAAGCAGCGCGTCAATGCCGTCGAGAGTGGACGCTATCGGGAGCCCGATTACAGGAAGTGTGGTCTGAGCCGCAATCACGCCGGGGAGAGCTGCCGCCATACCGGCAGCGGCTATAATCACCTTTATGCCTCTGCCTTTGGCTTCTACAGCATAACGTTCTACAGCCGCAGGAGTGCGGTGCGCGCTTAGCGCATGCATCTCGAAAGGAATTTCCATCTGTTCGAGAAAATCAGCGGTTTTACGGAGTACGGGAAGATCGGAAGTGCTTCCCATTATTATGCTTACTATGGGTGTCATATTATACGGGGTGTTATGTTTAAGAATAAAAGTTCGATGCCAAAACCGAGCAGGGCGCCTGCAAATGTTTGCAGCAGAGTGTGCTTGTAAAGATATAGCCGAGCCCATGCCACAATTCCGACAAGCAGGAAGGCCACAGAAAGCCATAGCAGTGGTGCCTGAACGACAAGTCCTTTCTGCACGAGCCAGAATATGATTGCGGCAAGTCCTCCGACGGCCCCGGTGTGCGCGCTTATCTTCCACCACTGGTTCACTAACAGCGATATGGCAGACACCATTGCCGCCGCGAGGTAGAAATTCTGTATCCAGTAAGGCGCGTGGAGAAAACGGACAAAGAACGCCGCCCCGATGTAGCACAATATGGCAGCGCAGAATGGCGCCGTGCGCTCACGGGGGTTGGATATCGATGTGTCGCTCACCTTGCCCAGCCTGATAAGCACAAGTATGAATGTCATAGGAATGATGGCTGTGATAAATGCCACGCCGATTGTTGCCCAAATTTTGGGCGCGGAGGGGAGCAGGCGCAATGGTGTAAGACACATCGCAGCAACCATAGCGTATGACGGAACGAGCATCGGCGAAACGATGTCGCTCGCAATATGCGCCAATATGGCAAGGGTATCTTTCTTTTTATCAGTGCTTGTCATTGTGAAAATTGTTTTCTCAGTCGCCCAACTGGGTATCCGAGGCGTTCGCGGTATTTTGCCACGGTTCGGCGGGCTATGTCATATCCTGAAGCCTGAAGTTTTTCAGTCAGTTCCTGATCTGTAAGCGGACTGGACTTGTCCTCACTGTTTATCAGTTTCTTGATAGCTTCGAGTATTTCAAGGCTTGAGGTGTCTGACGAAGCCGAAGAACGTTCGTTGAACAGATATTTCAGCGGGTACACGCCATGGGGCGCAAGTATGTATTTGCCGGCGACAGCCCTTGATATTATTGATATATCCAATCCTGTGACGGCGGATATGTCTTTGAGTATCATCGGGCGTATTTCTGCAGGATCGCCGCTTGCGAAGAAGGCAGACTGCTTTGAAACTATTGTTTTAGCTATGGCAAGCAGTGTTGCGCCACGCATCTCGGCGAGTTTGATAAACGATGTTGCCTCGTCGCGTTTTTTCTTTATGAACGCGTCGGCCTCGCTGCTTCCGCGTTCGCCTGCCTGGTGTGTTGCCGAGAAACTTTCTTCTATTCCGAGGTCGGGCTGCCTGCCTGAAAGACTCACGGTAAACAGTTCTGTCATCGCATCATAGTCGAGTATAAAATCGGGTATGATGTGCGGAGAGCTGTCGGGTGTTCCTGCCAACGACGCGGCCGGTTTCGGGTTAAGGCTCTGAATCAGGCGCAGTGCTCTTTCAAGATCGGACGCAGAGGTTCCTACGGCGTTGCCAAGTCTGTCGTAATGCTTCTTGGCGAAAAGCTCGAAGTTATCCTTTATTATAAGGATGGCTGTAAGCACTTCGGGTGTAGTCTCCAGCCGCTCGAGCTGTAGCAAAAGGCAGTCACGCAGGTCGATGGCTCCTATTCCGGCCGGTTCGAGCGCACGCACAGCCTCGAAAGCTTTTATAAGCTTGTTCCGAGATACCTCAATGCCTTCGTTTATGGCCATATCGTCGGCAATATCTTCCAACGAACGGGTGAGATAGCCGTTAGAATCAAGATTGCCTATTATATATCGGGCTACATTCAGTTCGTCGGGTTGCAGCTCCGTTTCGTTAGAAAGACGACGGAGCAAAATATCGAGAACGGAGTCCGAATCATCCGGCATGACGGAAGCCGGGTCGAAAGCCGTGCCTCCTGCCTCGTGGTTCAATGCCTCAAGTTTATAATAGGGTATGTCGTCGGCATCGGCATAGTCCGCAAGCTGCAACTGTTCGGGTGTTTCGTTGAAATCGTCAGTTTCCTTGTCCGTTTCACCGTTTTTCAGCTCAAGGGCCGGATTGTCGTCAAGCTCGCGGCGCACTTCGTCTTCAAATTGCACCATATTCATTTCCAGCAAGCGACCCAAAGCAACATTCTGAATATTCAGACGTTGCTGGAGCGCTTGCTGTTGTACCTGTCGTAAACTTTCCTTTCCTGTGCCGGCCATCGACTACCTATATGTCAGAATTTGCGTATACCCATTATATGGCGCATCTCGGAGAGCGTTGCAGCGGCACGCTCGCGTGCTTTTTCCGCACCTCTGCGCACCACGTTGGCTATGTACGCGTCATCAGCCAGTATGTCGGCCACGCGTTCGCGTATGGGAGTGGTGATTGCGAGGATGTCTTCGGCAAGCTGTTTTTTAAGGTCGCCGTATCGTATGGAGCAGTCGGCATAAGACTTGCGGAAGGATTCCACCACCTCGGGTGCTGATGTGAGTTCGAGCAGGCTGAAAAGGTTAGCCACGGGTTCGCTCATGGGGGAGTCGGGCGCCTGCGGACCTTCGTCAGTAACCGCGCGCATAACCTTTTTACGCAAAGCCTTTGGCTCGTCGATAAGGTATATGCAGTTGCCTTCGCTTTTGCCCATTTTGCCGGATCCGTCGAGGCCGGGGACTTTTACAGGAGCCCCGCCAAAGTCGAAGTCGGTAGGCTCGGGGAACAGATCCACGCCGTAGAAGTTGTTGAAGCGTCGGGCGAAGCGCCGCGTCAGCTCCAAATGTTGCAGCTGGTCTTTGCCCACAGGAACCTTCGTCGCTTTCTGTATGAGAATGTCAACGGCCATAAGGGTGGGGTATGTAAGCAGCCCCGCGTTCACACGCTTGTTCGTTTCTGCCCCGATAATTTCTTTTTCAAAAGCTTCCTCGCTTTCGTTGTCGGCTGCGCTGCCCAGGCCGAGAGCCTTGCGAGCCTTGTCCTTGAACGAGGCCGTGCGCATCAGTTCGCCGATGCCTACATGCATATTTAGCAGCAGGTACATCTCGGATATTTCCGGCACGTCGCTTTGTATAAAGATAGTCGACTTTTCCGGGTCAAGGCCGGCTGCGAGGTATTCCGCTATGATGTTTTTTACATTCGCATGCAAAGCTTCCGGATCGGGGCTTGTGGTGAGGGCATGGAGGTCGGCCACAAAGAAATTACAGTCGTAATTGTCCTGAATGGCAACAAATTTTCTCAATGCGCCGAAGTAATTGCCCAGATGAAGGTTTCCGGTTGAGCGTATGCCGCTGAGTACTATTTCTTTCTTTTCAGACATAATGGTTCTGTTCTTGTGTATGTTGTTTTAGAGTTACAAAGGTACAAAAATATTAGCGTAGGTGTCATGCTTGGAGCGGAAAACTATGCGTTGGCAACAAGCCATAGCGTGTAAGCCACATATAATGAAGTTAAAACGGCGCCCTCTCCGCGCGTGATTGTGCTTTTTTTGAAAAAGTAGCCGAAAAACCAGAAAAGTATGCAGGAGGCGGCAAGTACGAGGAGATCAGTTTCGGTTATGGAGCCGAATTGCAGAGGGCTTATTGTGGCCGAGGCTCCAAGCACAAGGAAGATATTGAATATGTTACTGCCAATGACATTCCCCATCGCCAAACCCGGTTTGCCTTTGATTGCCGATATTACGGAAGTTGCAAGTTCGGGCAGAGAAGTACCAGCCGCCACAATTGTCAGGCCTATGACAGCATCGCTTACTCCGAGGGAGGACGCTATGCCCGACGCGCCGTCGACAAACCATTTGCCGCCCAATATAAGGCCGCCGAGGCCGAAAGCTATCCACAGCACGGACTTTGCCATCGGCATTCCCGGTTTATTTGATATTCCAGAGCGGGCTTCTGATGTTCCGCTTTTTGCCTGCGCGAATGTATAGCGCATAAATATTGCGAAAAACATAAGCAGCACAATGCCGTCGATGCGCGACAGTTGCCTTTCAGGGCCGTCGCCAAGAACCGGGCCGCTTCCCATAGCCAGCAAAACAAGAGCGGAAACTATAACGAGGGGAATATCCGCAGTCATGATGCTGTGTCGTACTATTATCGGACGTACCAAAGATGTGATTCCGATAATGGCAAGGACATTGAATATATTGCTCCCCACAACATTGCCTATGGCAAGCTCTGCGCTGCCGTTGATAGCCGACATAATGCTGATCACCAGCTCCGGGGCCGACGTTCCGAAGGCAACCACGGTAAGACCGATCACAAGGTCGGACACGCCCCAGCGGCGGGCGAGAGCCGACGCGCCGTCGGTCAACAGATTGGCTCCGGACAATATCAATCCGAGGCCCAACAAAAGGAATACGATATTCATATAATGCCTAAATTAATGCAAAAGTAAGTTTTTTCAGATAAATACGCTAAAAAAGCCATATCTATGAAACAAATCAAATTTACTTAAATGCTCCGCAGGGAGCCATAATTCCAATATTTTTTGTAATTTCGTGGCACTAACACAACAGAAACAGCAATGCTAATTATAGGAATAGCCGGAGGAACCGGTTCGGGCAAGACTACCGTGGTCAATAAAATAATGAATAGCCTGCCGCAAGGTGAGGTGGTTGTGATGCCGCAGGATTCTTACTATAAGGATTCGAGCCATATCCCGCCGGAAGAACGTTCCAAAATCAATTTCGACGAGCCCAACGCTATCGAATGGTCGCTTTTGGTGGAACATTTAAAGCAACTCAAGCAAGGCGAAGTTATCCAGATGCCGACATATTCCTATCTTACCTGCACGCGTCAGGCAGAAACGGTGAAGGTAAGCCCTGCCGATGTGGTAATTGTCGAGGGTATTTTGGTGCTTACAGATCCGGTGCTTAGAGATATGCTTGACATCAAGGTTTTTGTCGACGCAGATCCCGACGACCGCCTTATCCGTGTGATAGCACGTGACTGTATAGAACGTGGCCGCACACCCGAGATAGTGATAAACAGATATCAGGACGTGCTCAAACCAATGCACTGCCAGTATATAGAGCCGTCCAAACGGTATGCAGACCTTATTGTGCCCCAAGGCGGCAGCAACATAGTGGCAATCAACCTTCTTACGGATTATATAGAAAGCCGCCTGCGCCGAGGCGCCGCAAGAGGTGTTAACGCACAAACCGTTGTCTGATGGGACTGATATCTAAATTCCGCAACACCAATAAGAAAGAGGAAGGCATGCCCAATCCGTTTGAGCCTGTCGACATAATTCCGCAGGCTCCGATAAATATGGATATGGAAGACTTTGTGAAAGAGGGGGGCGTGACAGAAGAAACTGTCATAGCGGCGCCCGAACCTGTAGCCGAAGGGAAAATGGTGTTGCGCACGGACAACCTTGTGAAAAAATATGGCAAACGCACGGTTGTGAACCATGTGTCGATAGATGTCACCCAAGGCGAGATAGTGGGATTGCTCGGTCCCAACGGAGCGGGAAAAACCACCACATTCTATATGACCGTGGGGCTTATACAGCCAAACGAGGGCCAAATATTTCTCAACGATCTCAACATCACAGGCTTTCCCGTATATAAACGCGCCCAGAACGGCATCGGCTATCTCGCGCAGGAAGCCTCGGTATTCAGGAAGCTGAGTGTCGAGGACAATATACGTGCCGTGCTCCAGATGACTAATATGACCAAGGAGGAGCAGCGCGACAAGCTCGAGAGTCTTATAAGCGAATTTCGTTTGCAAAAAGTGAGGCGCAACCTTGGCGACCAACTGTCGGGAGGCGAGCGGCGTCGAACAGAAATCGCCCGCTGTCTGGCTATAAATCCGAGCTTTATAATGCTCGACGAACCTTTTGCGGGAGTCGACCCTATCGCTGTGGAGGACATACAGTCAATAGTATACAAGCTAAAGGATAAGAATATCGGTATACTGATAACGGACCATAACGCGCAGGAAACGCTTCGAATCACCGACCGAGCCTATCTGCTGTTTGAAGGACGCATACTTTTCCAAGGGACATCGGAAGAATTGGCGGAAAATCCTGTCGTTCGCGAGAAATATCTTGGCCGCGATTTTGTTTTCTATCGTAAAAGACTTGGCGAAAATTAACCATGCTACAGATATTATTAGAAACTAACGATAAATACTCCCTCGCAGAAATGGCTCAGATGGCCATTGAGGGCGGCTGCGGCTGGCTTGTTCTCCGTGTGCCGGATTATGGCGATTACGAACTGCGGCAGATATGTCCTGAAATTGTTGAGCTGTGCCGCGAAAGTTCGGTTATGCTCACTGTGGAAGACCGTCCTGAACTGGCCAAGGAATTTGGCATGCACGGCGTATATCTTCACATCGGAGCGGGAGTTCCCACCTCGGTTCGTGAGCAGCTCGGCCCGGAAGCCGTGGTCGGGGCCGAAGTCACCGACGGTTCTGTGGCTGTGGCGCTTGCGAGTGCGGATATCGACTATGCGGGCTTGCCGGCAACGATGCCTGTAGATGAGGCATCAACGCTCATAGGCAATGTCCGTAACGCATCTTGCGAAATTCCTTTCGTGGCATTTCCTCCCGGCATAAAAGATGTTGAGGCTTGCGTCAATGCCGGTTTTTCAGGAGTGTGCATGGGGAGGCAAATATTCGAAGAAGCCGATCCTGTAAGTGTAATTGAAGAATTGCTTGCAATGCTTACAAAATAATGGCCGGGGAATTATCGAAAACGCTGTGGCGCATAGTGCTGCCGGTGCTGTTTGGTGTCGGTATGGGCGTGTGGCTCGTAAGGCGTGACATCGATATCGAAACTCTCCGCAGTATTAATCTCGACTGGCGCGGCGCTATCGGTATAGCGCTTGCGCTTCTTTTTGTAATAGGTCGTGACTTCGGGCTTGCATGGCGTTTCCATACAATAGCTGCCGGAGATTTGACTTGGCGCAGAGCCGTGCGCACTGATATTATGTGTGCCTTTACTTCGGCAATCACGCCTTCGGTTGTCGGCGGCAGCGCGTTAGCGATATTTTACCTCAATCGTGAAGGGATATCTCTTGGGCGAGCCACCACGCTGACTCTTACCACTTTGTTTTTGGACGAATTGTTCTTTGTAATATTCTGTCCGCTGATAGCATTGTTTGTGCCTATGGCCGATCTCTTTGCACCCGGAGCCATGGCTGGAAACGGCACTGATATGTTTTTTGGAGGAGTAGAGGTGGTATTCTGGCTTGTGTATGCCGGAATCGTGATATGGACTGCAATTCTGTTTTTTGCGATTATTGCCAAGCCTCAAGCCACGCAGCGTGTAATTGGCTCGCTCGCCCGTAGACGATTCCTAAAGCGATTCAGAGCCAAGCTGGAAACTGTGGCCGGCAATATGGTCGCGACATCTAAGTGGGTCAAAGGCCGTTCTCGCAAGTGGTGGATTAATGTTTTCGGAGCCACTGTTCTGTCGTGGTTCTCACGGTATTTCGTGGTGTGCGCCCTCTTTTTTGCCTTTGTTCCTGACGTGTCGCAGATACTTGTTTTTGCCCGCCAGTTTGTAGTGTGGGTTGTGCTTATGGTAAGTCCAACTCCCGGCGGAAGCGGTATCAGCGAATGGCTGTTCACTAACTATTATGGCGATTTGATAGGCAATCTCGGCGTGGCGGCCATGCTTGCCATAGTGTGGCGTATACTGAGCTACTATATTTATCTGATAGCCGGTTGCACATTGCTCCCGGGCTATTTTGGAAATAAGTCTAATAAATGAATTCTATGAAAAGGACGACTGTTTTGGCTCTGCTGCTGTATATGGCAAGCGTGCTTATTCCGGCTTTCGGACAATCGGTGTTTGTGATACCAGTGGAAACTGAGATAGATTTCAGCGCATTCCATCATTTTCGCAAAGGGTTGCGTGAAGCAGGGGAGAACGGTGCCGATTTAGTCGTTGTTAAGCTGAATACTTTTGGCGGCGCGCTCGATGCCGCCGACTCTATCCGCACTGCTTTGATGAAGCAGCGAGTGCCGACAGTGGCTTATGTCGATGTCAATGCAGCATCGGCAGGTGCGTTGATAGCCCTTGCCTGCGACAGTGTTTTTATGGCACCCGGGGCAAGTATAGGCTCAGCCACGGTTGTGAACGGCGCCGGCGAGCCTATGCCGGGAAAATATCAGTCGTATATGAGCACTATGATGCGGGCCACGGCCGAGCACCACGGGCGAGTGGCTGAAGGCGACAGTAGCCGGTGGCGCCGTAATCCCGAGATTGCCGCATCGATGGTAAATCCTGAAATGTCTGTGTCGCTGACGGCGCAGCAGGCTGTTGAATGCGGATATGCCGACGGCATCGCGCCCGATTTGGAATCGGTGCTTGCCGACTTGGATATGGCGGGAGCCGAGGTGAAATATTACAGAAGCACTTTGGCCGATGACATTCTTGGATTTTTATCTAATGCCGCAGTGAGGGCATTGCTCATAATGCTTATTATCGGTGGCATATATATGGAAATGCACACTCCCGGCCTTGGCTTTGCTGCGGCGGTGTCGATTGTTGCCACCATATTGTATTTCCTGCCGATGTTTGTCGGAGGTGGCATGCCGGCATGGGTGCTTGTAATGTTTATGATAGGCGTGGTTCTGATAGCGCTTGAGGTTTTTGTGATACCGGGGTTTGGCATATGTGGAATATCAGGTATAATCGCCGTGGTCGTTTCCATTACAGGCGCCATGGTCAATAGCGACGCCGTTACCGGTGTTGATATTTCGGCTATAGGAAAGGCGCTCGCAGTGGTAGGGACGGGTAGCATTTTCGCTGTGATTGCCATATGGTATCTTACTTCGGCACGCGGCCCCAAGTGGGTGCGCAGGCATTCCGAACTTATGACAGAATTGAGTACCGCAGAAGGCTTTATCGGCGTCGATATGGGGCCGGCAAAATATGTGGGTCAAAAGGCTCTTACTGCCACAGAAATGCGCCCGGCCGGTAAGATACAGATAGGGCAGACTGTTTTCGACGCAGTGTCTGTAGGCCCGTTCATAGGAGTGCGCAAAGCGGTGAAAGTAATTAAGTATGAAAATGCCCAACTTTATGTAGAACCTGAAGAATATGAAGAATAAAGAATTATCATACATAGCAATTATTCCGGCCCGATATGCCTCGACCCGGTTTCCGGGCAAGCCGCTTGCCAAGATAGGCGGCGTGGCGATGGTGGAGCGTGTGTACAGGCGTGCGGAGGCTGCTTTCGATAATGTTGCGGTAGCAACAGACGACAGCAGGATATACGATGCCGTGAAGGCTTTTGGCGGCATCGTCGTAATGACCTCAGAGAAACACCGCAGCGGAACAGACCGATGCCGGGAGGCGTATGCCAATCTCGGCTCTGATGCCGACGTGGTAGTAAACATACAGGGCGACGAGCCGTTCATCTCGCTCAAGCAGTTAGAATCTGTTAAGGAATGTTTTGCCGACTCGGGCGTTGATATAGCGTCGTTGGCACGGCCGTTCGATCCCGCCCGCGGCTTTGAATCGTTGTTTGATTCCAACCTGGTAAAAGTGGTTATGGATACGGATATGTATGCGATGTACTTTTCCCGCTCTATCATACCGTATGTCCGCAACTATGAATGGAAAGAGTGGCTTGACCACGCAAAGTTTCATACGCATGTAGGGCTTTATGCCTATAGGGCCGAGGTTTTGGAGCGTCTTGGAGAATTGCCGCAAAGTCCGCTCGAATTGGCTGAATCGCTTGAACAGCTCAGGTGGCTTCAGGCCGGATACCGGATTAAGATGGCTCTTACAGATGAACCCAATATAGGTATTGACACACCTGCCGATCTTGAATTGGCCGAGAAATATCTTGTCGGACTATGATGAAATCGCCTAACAGAAAGGAGCCGCCGACAGTTAAGCCTTTTGGGAAAATGACAGTGCCGCCCGAAGATCTGTCGTTGCTTCCTAATGGAATCACGCTGCACAGTTTTAGTGGAGGCGACCAGCCTATTTGTAAACTGAGCATAGCATTTCATGGAGGAATCAGAGAAATAGGTTCGGAAGCAACTGCCAATATGGTGTTGTCGCAGATTTTTGAAGGTGCCGGCAACAAAACTGCGTCCCAAATAGCCGATATATTGGATTATAACGGGGCAAGAATCGGGGTGAGAAGCCAAGTGCATCATAGCGTGCTCGATGTGTGGATGCTGAACGAGAGGGTGCCTCAAATTCTGGATTTGCTCAAAGAGTGTATCTCAAGTCCGGCATATCCGCAAAACGAACTCGACACAGCCAAACTGCGCGCTACAGCGGCGTTTCTTTCGAGCAGGGAAGATGTGGCCACCCTTGCCGGCGAAGCACTTACCAAACTCATATATGGCGAGGGTCACCCGCTTGCCCGGCCAATGTCGGAAGAAGCAATAGCTTTGGTAGACAGAGCCGGTCTGCAGGCGGCACACAGACGCTTGCTTGTGCCTGAAAACACCGATGTGTTTTTGTCGGGAATGATTGACGGAGAAGTAGAAAGGGCAGTGTATGATTTTTTGTGCGAGCTGCCTTCTCTTGGGCCTTCGTTTAAGCCCGTATTCGAGCCGATACGTCCTGAAGAACCCGGCAAAAAGGTATATGTGGGAATGGAAGGCGCGCTTCAAGATGCCATAATGGCGGGGCTTCCGGCACCAGGACGCGACAGCGAGGACTATTCGTCGCTAAGGTTCACAATAATGGCTCTTGGAGGTTATTTCGGCAGTAGGCTTATGACGAACATACGCGAAGACAAAGGATTGACCTACGGCATATCGGCATCATTGCTCGGGAACCATGAAGGTTCATATATGACAATCGGCGCGCAATGTGACGGTGCGTATACGGAGCGTGTGCTCGATGAAATATACGCCGAGATGCGAGGCTTGGTATCTAATCCGCCCAAGGACGACGAATTGCGTCGGCTCAAACTGCATGCCGCGACAAATCTTGCAGAAATTCTCGATACTCCGGCAGGGATAATGGGGTATTATGCAAATAGGCTGTTTGTAGGAACCCCTGACGATTATTTCGCGCGACAGCAGGTTGCTATCAACGCTCTAACTCCTGAAATTATAGCTGCCATGGCAGAGAAATATCTTCAGCCGGAGAATTTGCGCGTTGCCATATGCGGTGATTATGACAGACGAAGTTAGCACATCCCGTAGAATCGCCCTCCAAGCCTCGTAAACACTTATTCACATTTTTGCTTGGCTCAAATTCACAAATTTTCAGTATTTTTGCAGCAAAGAAAACACATAAGCTTCATTAGATGAAAAAGAGTGCTTTACAGAAAGCCCGTGCGGCTTACAAGCCTAAATTACCAGTTGTATTAACAAGTGCTGTTAAAGTAGTGGAAGGTCGCCCGACAGAGTCCGTTGCTGACCAAGCTGCTATCAAAAGTCTGTTCCCCAATACTTACGGTCTTCCCGAAATCCGTTTTGAAAAGAATCCCGCTCCCGCTCCCGGCAAGCCTGTCAATGTGGGTGTAATTCTTTCGGGTGGTCAGGCTCCCGGCGGACACAATGTGATCTGCGGTCTGTTTGACGGAATCAAGAAAATCCATCGCGACAGCCGCCTGTTCGGCTTCCTGATGGGTCCCGGCGGCCTCGTAGACCACAAGTACATCGAACTTACCGCTCCGATTATTGATGAATACCGCAACACCGGCGGTTTCGACATTATCGGTTCCGGACGCACAAAACTCGAACGCGAAGAGCAGTTTGAAAAAGGTCTTATAATCATCAAAGAGCTTGGCATCAACGCATTGGTTATAATAGGTGGTGACGACTCTAACACCAATGCCGCAGTACTCGCCGAGTACTACAAGGCTCATAATGCCGGTGTGCAGGTTATCGGTTGTCCCAAAACCATCGACGGCGACCTCAAGAACGACGTTATCGAAACATCGTTCGGCTTCGACACTGCCACAAAGGTATACTCCGAGGTAATCGGCAACATACAGCGCGACTGCAACTCCGCTAAAAAATATTGGCACTTCATAAAGCTGATGGGCCGCTCCGCAAGCCACATCGCTCTTGAATGCGCACTGCAGACCCAGCCCAACATCTGCCTTATTTCTGAAGAAATAGAGCAGCGCGATATGAGCCTCGACCAGATTGTAAGCTATATTGGCGATATCGTTATTGCACGTGCTGCCGACGGCAATAATTTCGGAACAGTCCTCATCCCCGAGGGTTTGATCGAATTCATACCTGAATACAAGCGCCTTATTCGCGAACTCAACGAGCTTCTTGGTGCAAACAAGGCTGTTGTGAAGAATATGAATTCCGAAGACCTCACAGCTTTCATTCTTGGCAACCTCTCTGCCGAAAACGTGGCTGCGCTTAAGAAACTTCCTGAAGAGGTTTCTCGCCAGCTTATGCTCGACCGCGACCCGCACGGCAATGTACAGGTATCGCTTATCGAAACAGAGAAGCTCCTTAGCGGCCTCGTTGCCGACTATGTGGCTAAGTCTGAAGCGTTCGCCGCTGCCAAGGGCAAATTTTCGGCATTGCACCACTTCTTCGGCTATGAAGGCCGTTGCGCAGACCCGTCGAACTTCGACGCCGACTACTGCTACTCGCTCGGCTTCAATGCTGCCGCGCTTATCAATGCCGGTGTGACAGGCTATATGTCTTCGATCAGAAATCTTGTGAAGCCTGCCGTTCAGTGGATTCCCGGTGGTATTCCCATCACTATGATGATGAATGTGGAGCGTCGTAACGCCGAAGACAAACCTGTAATCCAGAAAGCTCTCGTGCGCCTCGATGGAAAGCCCTTCCTCAAGTTCGCAGAGCAGCGCGACAGCTGGGCTCACAACACGTGCTATGTATATCCCGGCCCGATCCAGTACTTCGGCCCTTCAGAAGTATGCGACCAGCCGTCGATGACACTCAAATACGAACATCAGGGTAAATAATTACCCTCGCTCGACAAAGCATATTCAATCCTTCTTATCAGCTTGCATTCCGCCTACAGTACACATGGCTGTAGGCGGAATTTTTATGCTATTTCATAGATATGATAAAAGCCCGCCGACAGCGGGCTTTTGCGTTGATAATTCTATTGTTACATCTTGAGTAGCGAGGAGCCGGTATCGGAATTGTTGAGTGTCCGTCGGCCGGATCTAAATATAGAGCCGAAGTCGGCCGAGTAACTTGCGGAAAATACGACCATGTTGGCGTTATCTTTGATGTAGCGGTCTTTTATCGACGGATTGATTGCAGAGTAATTCCACGAAGGATATTGTGTCCCTCGAGTTTCAAACATATACATCCACGAGGCGCCTATGGTCCAATGCTTGTTCGGGCGATATTCTACCTGAAGCATATCGCCATTCTCGTCCTTGCCAACGGACTGCCCCGATAGATACTTACCGGGTAGTTTTCGCCAGTAGGATATTGTCACCGGGCCTTTGTTCCACCAAAGCGACAGGCTTCCGGAAATAGCCGTAAGGCTGTGTGCCCATTCTGTTTTTAACTTGGTGTTATAGTGCTTGAGGCTTATGTTAAGACTCGCCCCAAAGCCTGCGATATCACTCAGTTTCACATACAAGCTCCCGGATGAACGACGGAAGGTATCGTAGTTCATACTTTGCGACAAGAATAAGCCATTGCCGAGGTAGCGAAGATCGCTAGTGGCGGGGTTACGTGTGTTCAAGCACGAAAGCATAAGTGTTGTGCTTAGCTTTTTATGTGTGTATGATCCTAATAGCTGATAATTGTAGTATTCAGATACTTTAAGGTTGGGATTACCGTTGGACACAAGGTATGGCGACGTCTGCTGAGGGTGGTCTGTCAACGAGGAGATTCCGGGTATCGACGGTGAGTATCTGAATGCGGCCTGCAGGCTCCATTTGTTGTTGATGGTCCAACTCGCCTGCGCCTGGCTGATATTACGAATAAAACTCCTTTTGTTCAAGTCGTTTTTTACCCAAAACATTTTTAAACCGCTCGATAGAGATACATATACCTTGTTGAACTGATGTCCGAGTCGGGCATATATATAATTGTTGTTCTCCGTAAGCACCGGAGCATAATCAGAAGAAATATATTGATTTCGACTGTGCGATACGGTGTTCTGGTATCCGGCCGAAAGAGATGTGGCATCATTGAAAGAATGAGTGAAATTCGCTTCTGTAATAAGAGAGCGCCTCCGATTATCTACATTCATAATATATTCTTCAGTCGATTCGGCATCGTAGACATACTTATTGTCGCGTCTGTAGTCATCTGAAGACAGTGTTCCAACTGCCTGTATCTCGAGCGTGTTTCGGTCGTTGAAATCGTGGCGGAAAAACAAGTCAAGCGATGGTGAGAGCTGCGCGCTTTTGGCCAGCATTAGTGTATTATATTCGCCAATCTGTGTGTCGATGGTGGTGCCTGTATACCGTCGCTTGCTTGATGATATTGCCGCGTTTAGTGTTGCCGAAAATAATGTGGACTTGTTCGGGGTGAAGTTGTATTTGAATGATATGGGATTCATCAGATAGTTGAACGGATTACGGTCCTTTTCGATAAGATTGACCTTACAATCATTCCCTACAAATGATTGCTCTGTGACGTCATACACGTCTTGATAATTGCGCCATGACGGATTGTAAGATAGAGAGAATTGCGACTCACCCTGATGATACGAGGCCTTTATATCAGCATCTAAAAACCCGGTGGTCGGGCAGCCTCTCGTCCAGCCATAGAACGTGCCACCGTCAGTACGTCGGCGCAACGTGACGCTAAGAAATCCGCTGCAACCACGGTCTGCATATCGAGCGGGAGTAATACGGGAAAATTCCACTTTCTCGATATCTGCTGGAGGTATTGAATTCAGATCGGAAATAGAGGAGGGCACCCCGTTGACCAGAATCATTGGCGTGGCTCCGTCCACGCTTAACGTGCGATTGATAACGTTTGTTTCCAATCCCGGGAGTGGTAGCTTCTCAAACAGGCTTATGGCTGTAGACGACGCTTTTATATCCGATGACGCAGGATATACGATGGTTCGGCCACGCACATTGTATTGCGATTTGGACGTAACAGTAAGCTCATCGAGATTGATGCTTTCAGTGAGCAAAACCTGTCCTAAGTCGAGGTTTTTTGTTCCCGGAGCAATCAATATTTCCGTTTCGCTGAATCCGGCTAATGAAAAACGAAGAATCACCTCATCATTCTTTTCGGTGGCGATTGTAAAAGCCCCCGAATGGTCGCTGACCGACTTCTGAACGAGCATATCTCCAGAATACAACCTGCATAATACTCCCGGCAACGCTGTTGTGTCATTTTCAACAGCAATTAGGCCCTTTATTTCTCTTGCCTGGGTAACATTGTATGCTGCAAGTGCAAATGCCAGAATCAAGCACTTATTCATATTAGATTTATAACGTTTAGAATATATATATGAAGAGCATATTCGCACTCCTCATATTATATGACGTTAAATGAAGCCCTATTGTTACACGCAACAGAAAGATTCAGTTTGCCAATATCATTTATCGGAAGAAAACACCTCGAAACTGCTGTCGGTATACAGGACAATAATGGACTTTATGCGTTTTCCATCTTTCACATCGGGATTGCCATTTGCGGATTCGCTATTGCTCGAAGATGGCATTTGCAGAGGCATAACAATATCGTTGAATAAATCGGCTTGTGTTCGCTTCCTTTCCTCCGGAGCAGACGCGCTTCGCGCTGGCTCAATTGGTTGCTGTAGACGGTCTATTTCGTTTCGGACGGCGTTTTTTTCCGAATATTGTGCACTTGAAAGAGGTTCTATCATAGATTCAACGCCGAAATAATCTTCGTCAAATCCCGGCAAGAGTATTTCTGATTGTTGGGAATCAGAAATTTGACTGTCTGTATACGCTTTGTTTTGCGGATCTTGACGCTCTGAGATTTCAAAATTTGATGAGCTCAGCATATCTCCTTGGCCAAATAGCAGCCATGTAATGTTTAGCTGGGGAAAGCTCTCGTATAGCTTTCTCAGGAGAGTGTCGCTTACTGATTTGTTGCGTCCATGAACAAGCTGCGATAAAGTTGGGCGAGGTATGCCTGCCTTATCAGCAAACTGGGAATTGCTGTAGCCAAGATAATCTATAAAACTTTTCAATCTACCTATAACGGTTGCGTCTTCGGCCATATTTTTAGAGAATTGAGCGTGAATTTGACGATGCAAATGTAAAAACTAAAATTGATAAATGCAAATTTTATGCTGTGAATATGTATTTACAATTATAACTAAAGGGTGTTTGCAATGTGCAATTGTGCCATTTTGAGTCGTAAGAGATATCCGGCAATAATGGGGTAGGGTGCAGAATAAGGGTGAATTTATCTATTGTATAAATATAGATTATATCTGCTATTAGTGTTAAAATCAGCTATATATGTCTACCGCAATCGGGCGATCGCCCTTCCGGGTGCATTTGATACATATAGTTAAACTAATACTATGGATTTTGTATGTATTTGGCTGGGTTTTAGCCGAGTGTGTAAAACGTTAATATGTGTTTATTGCTAAAATAGACGGGTTGTTGCGAATTGCAAACGCACCAGTGCTGGGGATTCGCGTCCAGCTGATTCGCAAAAACGCACTGCTATGCACATTTGTGATTTACAATAATAAATTGCCGAATTTGTAGGGATTTAAATTTCCGATATTCAACTGCAAATTATCCTGCCTAAGCCGCTGTTTGTGTTTGTGAATCGTGTTCGAAATCTTAAATCAGTGCGGCCTATTTCGACTTCACAACGCCAAATTTCAAAATCTGTGTACTATTGACAATTATTTTACAAATAGAACATTCTGGAGAGGTGTCGTGTTTCGATTATCTGAGGTTAAATACCATCTATATATCTTTATTTTAAATAATTACAACACACTTAGGGGTATTTAAACACGAAAATTCCCATACGCTAAACTGTGTAAAAATTACAAGAACATCAAAAAATCCACTGTTCCACCTTAATTTGTCCAACATAGGCGGCTCGACGACGTAGCTTCTTAAGAAGTGATTATGCCTTTTGATAGGACATCTGAAGATTCAAAATGCAGCCGCGGGAAACACTGGAAATAGACATGGCGGCGGGAACGCATCTGCACAAACCGACACACCCCTCGGTAGATTATTCACAAAAGCCTTGTGGCTGTTACGCGAGGAGGACTGGTCGCCAAGGCAGATTTCAGGCCACCTCCGCCTTGAAGGGCTGAGAATCAGCCATGAACGTATATGTCAGATAATATGCGCAGATGAAACGTAAGGACTGAGGAAGCATTGCCGGCACAAACTTAAATACCGAAGGCACAAAGGCTGTAAACGCAAGCCGTCGGGCCGGGCGATTATTCCCGACCGTGTATCCATACATCATCGTCTGCCAGAGGCTGTTCCTGCAGACAAAACTGACTTGGCGTTTGCAGTTTGCACAAATCAGCGCATTTCGCAATACTCCGTTCAGGAAAAAGTATAAGGTAAAAGCTACTCAAGAAGAGAGCAGTAGTTAAATCCCAACTCATCTATTTAACATAATACATATTATAAAACAAATAAAGACTGCCAAAATAGCGCGTCGTTAAAAGAGAAATTTCTGCATCTATGTAATTTTTAGCTTTGCTCTGCGTCATATATCTGTATTGCTTCAAAACCTGTAGTATGCTATGGCAGATCGAATGACCGACAAAGAAACTCGTTTCATCGCTATGACCGCTTCTTATAAAGAAGTCATAGCAAAGGTCTGCTATATATATGTGTCGCCATATGCGTCGTTCGACGATTTGTATCAAGAGGTGCTGATAAATTTATGGCAAGGGCTTGACAGCTTCCGTGGCGAAGCAAAACTATCCACGTGGATTTATCGAACAGCCATCAACACCTGCATAACATGGCATAGACGAAATCAGAAGTATGCCTCCTCTACCAGTCTTGAGAATCTTGTTGCAGAGCCTATCGATGATAGCTCCGGCGCTCAAAAAATCGAGCAATGGCAATTACTCCAGCAGCTGATATCACATCTCGGCCCAATTGAAAAAGCCATCATAACTATGTGGCTCGACGAGCGTAGCTATGATGAAATCGCTGCCGTCACAGGCTTGTCCTCCGGGAATATTGCCGTGCGCATACATCGTATTAAACAGAAATTATCAGAGATGGCAGCCAAAAGCCATCAAACGGAAATATGAATATCGACGAATTAAAGACTCAGTGGCAAGAACTACGTCTGCGGGTCGACAAACTCGAAGACAATAATGCCCGGTTAGCACATCAGCTGGCCGCAGGGAAAGCCGTTAACTACAAGCAACAACTTGCAAAAACATTTCAGAGAGGCATTGTCGTAAGCTGTGTCTTGCCCATATTGGCGCCTCTCGTGGTTACAGTGCTTAACTTTCCATTATGGATAGCCATATGTTATGCGCTATTCGGCGTAATAATGGTCTGTGGGAACATTTGGATTCGCAACTATATTATGAAAGCAGATTATATGTCGCTTCCTGTCTTGCAAGCATTGGAAAACGCCATCAATCTAAAGTTTCGTATGCGGCGCCTCAGAATATTGTCTGTGACAATCGGCTCCGGGGTTATATTGTCGATGTTAGTAGAAATTATATACAAGACAGATACTGCGATAACAACTGGATTCGTGGTCGGATTAGTTATCGGTACGATATTAGGAATTATAAAATGGCGGGAACAGTCGCGTCTGAGTCGTCAAATAATCGAAGAGTTGCGAAATGCAGACCGCCCTACCCTGTCTGATTTCGACTGATTTTGATAGACGCACAGTTAATCTATGTTAAGAGCCTTGCTTATTTCTATGAGATGGCGTAATTTTGTACTCCTTAGCTCATTAAAGCTACATACTATCGGGGCTGACCGGTTTTGACAGCGTGTAGAAGTGGTGTGTAAGCGTGCAGAGCTTTGAGGTCTACGCTCTTTAATATCAGGCTTCGAACAATTTAAATGGCGAAAATAACTACGCTCTTGCTGCCTAATCGAAGTACAGTAGATTACGCTTAATCGCCGCAACAGTTGCAGCGACAAGACATCGCCCGATTGTCCTTTTTCCGAGACTAATCGACAAGGCGGTGCTGGTAAATCGGAAATAGGAAGCTGACAGCCTCGGAAGGCTTCCGAAAATTTAGAG
>Ga0137307_100989_pt1 | contig 29323 bp, 24 predicted proteins | sample NAcewD2O_March_2_FD_97180 | JGI IMG/M metagenome (GOLD analysis project Ga0137307, IMG submission 97180) | Mouse cecal microbial communities from Vienna, Austria - N-Acetylglucosamine amended D2O_March | ecosystem: Host-associated > Mammals > Digestive system > Large intestine > Cecum | place... | reverse complement strand
AAGAAAGCGGGACAAAATTCCGTGATGTTTCTGCTGCTCCTGTTATTAAGATTTTTATCGATCTGGACCAAACTCTCCAAAAAATTTCCAACTGTGCGGTTGGATACTCCAAGACGCATCCAACCCACTTATCCATTCGCAAAAATCGTGCTGACGCACTCTTACGGAGCAGGTCCGTGCAAATGCCCGGCGCATTGCGGATGAAAACGGCATTGATATTGAGCTCATCCGTGAATTACGTACCTCCCACAAAGACGGCCATATCCAGGAGATCATTTAATTTCCATGTCTAACTTGTACTAATTATATTCTAACCCTAGTACTCCATCCGGCCAGAAATTGAACTCCTAAACTGCCTGTTCCGCACCATTGCGTCGTTAAAAGTTCTAGCCGATGCACCCACATCGCCGTCGAACTTTTGCCTAGCACTGGTGCGAACCAGACAGTTCATTAGTTCAATTCCTGACTGGATGGAGTACTAGTACAGCATTATATACGCAATGCTGTACTAGGGTATGTCTGCTCGGCCCCTTAATTCTCATCTATCAGCTTCTGCATTTCCTTTTTCGAGACTTCTTTCAGTTCAGTCACGCGGTCTTTTTTGTCCCTCACCACTTCAAGGTAGACCGCTTTCTTTTCCGGGATGGTGCCATTTGTATAGATCCAATGGTCCTTGTCGTAGATGACGGCGACCTCCTTGCCCTGATAGATCCATCCGCTGTTTTTTTCCTTGGAAGCCTTTATTCCCAGCTTTTCATATTCCTTTGGTATGCTGGTTTCTGTTTCATTCGGGTCTCCCTCGGAATAGGCGCCTTCGCCAGATATGGCTTCTCCTTCCGCCTCTTCTGTGTCGCCCTGTTCCTCGGCATACGCTTCCAAATCGCCCCGTTCCGCGGCGGGAAATGTGACTATGCTGACTATATTCCCTGAGTCGTCCCACCTGATAAGGCCAGAGCCTTCTTCGACATCGACGCCTTCGCTTACAGACGAATCCGGCACGCTGCTTTCATCGAACGGAAATACGGAAAAGTCGGTGATCTTCCCGTTTTTGTCCCGGTTCACGGTGATCCCCAGTTTTCCGGAACCCTCTGCCAGCCTTGTATAAACGTTTGGTTTTATCTCATCTTTAAAGTATCCTACGGTCTGGTTCTCATACATCAGGAAATCCGTTTTTTTGTCGTAGGACAGGCCGAATTTCTTATATTCCTCAAATTCCTCTCTCTTGGAAATGACATAGGCTGCACTGCGGTATGAATTGTCCCCGGTGTGGGTTTCTTGATCGCCGGCGTAGGTTTTCGCCGCGGTTTCTTCCGTATCCTCCGTAAAATGCACTCCGATCTTATCCTCGTCCGCTTCTCTCACGGATACCCCGCTGACTTTTCCTTCTTTATTATAGACGGCCCGGACTACGACCTCACCATCATTGTCGGCCCACAGTACGCCTCCTTCTTTCTCGTCTATGAAAAAGCGGACCGGACTCTTTCCCTTATAAAGCCTGCCTTCGGACTGGCTGAAGCTGATTCCGTATTTTCCGTAATGCTCCTCAAAAAAGGTTTCCAGCTCCAGGTCTGATTCTATCCGCAGCAGGCGTTCTCTCTCCTCCTGCATCTGCTCGATCTCCCGGGTAAGGTCGTCTGCATTGCTTTGGAGCTGTTCCACTTCTTTTTCTTTTTCCTCAATCGTCCTTTTCCACGTCTCAATCTGCTTTGTGTTCTCTTCCTGTTCCCGGCGCAGCTTCTCCTGATCCGTGTTCTGTCCTGCATTCGCCCTGATATCCAGAATCTCCTGATTCCGTTCTGTGATTTGATCTAACATCGCCTCGTATCCCAGGATATCTATATGCAGATAATCCAGTCTGTCCAGTTCGTTTTCCATTTCTTCTATGGACTGATCCAGATCTGCAATCCGGTCCTCAAGCTCTTTCCTGCTGTAACTCAGTGCGCTTTCATCCATCGCGGAAGTATCCTGAACCAGCTTGTTCACATTTCCCTCCTCGTTTTTAGCGGCGCTGTCTTTGCTTTCCTCTGTCAGATCCAGTGCCGACTCGTGAATGGCCGCGCCGCTCTGTTTTGACTCTTTCAATGCGGCGGAAAGGGATTTCGTAACGACACGGTTATCCGCATTCGTTTCCTCTGCATCCACCGCCTCCGCCCGGAGGGTCGTTTCCCTGCCTTTTTCCGCCTCTCCGTAGGAACCGCAGGAGGTTGCAAAGAGCAGGATGATACCGCAAACCAGCGCCGCCGACAGTCCATGGACAAAGGGCGGAGTTTTTTTCATTTTCATAATCGCACCAATCCTTTCTTCAATTGCGTTTTTGCTGAAACTGTTTCCCAGCGGGAGCAGGCCGCTCTTTTCCTCTTCCATCTCGATCAGCGCCATGGCGTACGCGGATTTCTGATCTTCACCGAATCGGTGTACAACGGCTTCGTCGCAGGCTAATTCCAGATCCCGGTTGAAGAATCTATACATCAGGTACACGCATGGATTGAACCAGTGTATGCACAGAACCGCCGCCATCAGCAGCTTTACCGCCGCGTCAAAATACCGGATATGCACGTATTCGTGTTCCAGCACATAGCGGAGCCGGAATCTGTCTCCGCATTTTGCAGACTTTGGCAGTAAAATGACGGGATGCCAAACTCCGTATGACAGCGGGGACACGATCTGGTCTGACTGGCGTATGGACAGCTTTCTCCACAAAGGATGGCTGCTATGCCAGGTATCCAGGAAATGGTCTTCGAAGGGCAGCGACATCCGAAATTCCCGGTAACACCGAAAATACATCCACCCGAAGAAGATTGCACAGGCCAGGAAGCCTGCTGCCCAGATTCCCTTTAAAGCCGGAAGTATTTTTACAAGCTGCTCCGCAAGGGGAAGCGCTTCTTCTGAAATGCTTTCGGAAGATATTGGCAAATCCAATTGCCCGCCGACCTGGGCATCGGATGCCAAATTGCCCGGGGATCCGGCTCCTGGGTCTGTCTGCCGGTTCTGGTCGAAAATACTCTGCGTGCCGGCTTCTGATTCTAACTGCGGGGTACGGGCAGAACTGCTCTGTGTGTCAGTTTCCGATTCTGGATGCAGGGTACGGGCGGAATGGCTCTCCATGGCTGCTCCTGCATCGGATGCCGCATTTTGAAGCAGGGTATATGCGCTCCATGAGAAGGGTACGGAAAACGGGATCAGCAGCCGGAGCAGGGCGGCTGTCCAGAGCACCGCAAATGTCCTTTTCGGCAGCCGGTCTTTCAGGGCCGCCCTGACTGCCAGGATTACCAGGATCAATACTGCGCCGGAAATACTCATTGCCATCAGACTCATCTCTCTCACCTCACTCCAATTCGCCTACGATCTGTTTTAGCTGCGAGATCTGCTCGGGGGAGAGCTTTTTCCTCCCCAGCAGGGCCGCGAACAGCTTATCCGCCGAGCCGTCGTAAATCTTGTTGATCAGTTCATTGGTCTCCGCCTCCTGCACCTCCTCCTTGGGGATCAGCGCATGGCACATGAAGTTCGGCTCCGACCGCTCAATGGCGCCTTTCTTGATGCAGCGTTTGATCAGCGTATAGGTGGTGTTCATATTCCAGCCGACCTCTTCTTTTAATACGTCGGAAATGTGCTTGGCCGTGGAATCTCCCTCCCGCCACAGCACATCCATTACCTTCAGTTCCGAATCGAATAATTTAATATCCATATCCACAGCCCCTTTCACACTACTGCAGTAGTTTTTCTTTTATACTACCACAGTAGTGTATCTATGTCAACAAAAAAGAGAAACACAGCCATCCTTTTTTAGGAGAAGCAGCAAAGCAAGCTGACGGGGCATCAAAATTCTATCGCGGCAAGCCGCAGGGAATTTGACCCTCACGGCAGCCGCAGATATCCATGCAAGCATGGCTGCTTGGCTCGTTGCTTCGCGGGAATAAAGGGAAAGGAGGAGAGGATTTTGTAGACTTTGATTTGCTGTTGGTACAAAAATGAAGCGTGGCGCTGAAAATGCTTTTGATGTATTTGTCCGCAAGCACTATGAAGAAATTTTTGTTCTTTTACCTGTTTTATATCAGGTTTATCGGAAAACAGAGATCAAATAGCAAAGCCATCCGTGCCTTGGTTACGGTTCAGGGCATCAGCGGGAAGCAGCCGCAGCTTTTGGGATCTACAGCTGCGGCTGCTCCAAAATGGCCACGGACACCCTGGTCACGATCTCCCCCTCCAGTTCTGTCGAGTGGGGGACTTTCTTTCCGTCGATCATGTCCAGCATCTGCAGCGCCGCAATCTTTGCCAGATCCCGGATGGGGTTCTCCGCAGAGGTCAGCGGAACCTCACAGTAAGCGGCAACATCCGAATTATCAATGCTGATCACCGACAGGTCCTCGGGAACACCGATCCCCCTGCTCCTGCAGACAGCCAAAAGCTTATTCGCCATCACATCATTATAACACACACAGGCCGTACAGCCCTCCAGCCTGCGGCAGATCCAGTCCGCATTCTGTTCAAATTCAGACATTTGCTGCGAATCCAGCCATGCCACCCGCTTGTCAAGAATCCTGATATTCGCCTCCATGAGTGCCTCCAGATATCCCGCATAGCGCTGATGGCCCTGCCCGTCATCCGATTTAAAGACAGCCGCGATATTCTGATGACCGCACTGCAGCAGATAATTGGTCACCAGTTTTCCCGCCATCTTGTCGTTCAGGCTCACATGTGGGGCTTCCAGCTGGGGATAATAGCTGTTGATGAACAGCACAGGGATCCCCTGCCCCATGATCTCCCTGTAGATGTCCAGATTGGGATTCGGCAGCCCGCTCTTTGTCGTCTCAGCGATCAGTCCGTCCACCGTATTTTTTTTCAGAATATTTTTTAATATGAAGCGTTCTTTTTCTACGGAATTATTGGTCACCGAAATCTGAAGGCTGTATTCGGCGCTTGAAAACTCCGCCTCCAGTTCCCGTATGATCGTGGAAAAAATATATTCCTGTACAAAAGTTGTCATCACCGCGATCTGCATGGTTTTCTCTTTTTTCGGAGTCACCTGGTCCTTACTGCTGATATACGTTCCGCTTCCGCGGAAACGCTCTACGATGCCCTCCTCCTCCAGCACAGAGATTGCATGCCGCACGGTCTGCCTGCTGACCTGAAACCGCTTGCACAGCTTATATTCCGATTCCACCTTATCCCCCGGTTTCAGCTCCCCGCTTTCCAGGAGCTCTTTCACCCACAGACAGATTTCCTGATATTTCGCAACTGCTTCTTCCAAATGTCTACCTCCATAATCCGCTGTTAAATACAACTCGATTACTACTTCGTGATAACTTCCCTCTAATATACAATACAACTTTTGTTTTTACAATCTGTAATATGTACTAAAAAGGCAATCCCTTTTTTGTGCATATATACAAAAAGCCACCCGCCGGCAGCGGATAGCTTTTTGCATATATGTATGAAACCTGTGCGGTTTGCGCTCTGGCCGGACGTGTACACCGCATTGATGTCATTCGATTCATATGTCAGTTTTTCTTTTTGCTGGATAATACGTCAAATGTAACTGCCCCGAGGAGTACCAGTCCCTTGACTACTTTCTGCAGGTCGGTAGACAACCCGATCAGGAACATGCCATTGTTCAGGATTCCCATGACAAACGCGCCGATCACGGCTCCGACGACCGTACCCACACCGCCGGACGCCGCAGCCCCACCGATGTAGCAGGCCGCAATGGCGTCCAGCTCAAACCCGTCCCCGGCCTTCGGGGTAGCGGAAGCGTTCCGGGCGGACAGTACGATTCCTGCAATCGCCGCCAGGAAGCCCATATTGGTATAAACCCAGAAGTATACCTTTTTCGTATCTATACCGGACAGCCTTGCTGCCTTCTCATTTCCGCCCAGCGCGTAGACCTGGCGTCCCGCAACGGTTTTACTTGTAACAAAGTGGTAGATTCCCACGATCACAGCCATCAAAAGCAATATGATCGGGATTCCGTTATAGGATGCGATCTTGAAGAAAAAGAACCAGAGGATCGCAAGCGTCGCCGCCACCTTGATACCGGTCTGCCAGGTGGGCGCCATTGCAAAGCCATACTTTTGCTGGGTTTTAATCGTTTTGAGCTCCGCGCCGATCACCAGAACGGTGGCGATCACGGCAACCAGGATCGTGATGATATCCAGTGTTCCGCCGCCAAACTCGATCTTGCTGGAAGCGAAGAAGCCTGCCCCAACTTTAACATAAGCATTGGGGAGCGGTCCTACAGTCTTGGATTCCAGCAGGGTATATGTAAGTCCCCGGCCGATCAGCATGCCTGCCAGTGTCACTACAAACGGAGGGATATTCAGATATGCTATGAAAAATCCATTAAATGCACCGAACGCCACTCCGACCAGAATGGTGATCAAAAAAGCCAGCGGGATATTCATATTATTTTCCACGATCAGCTTCGCCGCAACTGCCCCGCACAGCGCCACATAGGAGCCGACTCCCAGGTCTACATTACCGGTCAGCACACAGAGCAGCATACCCGTCGCAAGGATGATAACATAGCTGTTCTGCATGATCAGATTGTTCATGTTCATCGGTGTGGCATTGACGCCCCCTGTCATTACATAAAATATGATAAAGATGATGAGCATTGCAAAAACCATGCCATATTGCTTTAAATTCAGATTTACGGTTTTCTTCTTTTCCATTGTTATTCCCCTTTCCTGTTATTATGCTGCATGATGCATTTCATGATTCTTTCCTGAGACAGATCTTCTTTGAATATTTCACCGGCAATACATCCCTCGTTCAATACATAGGTCCGGTCGCATGTACCCAGGATCTCCGGCATCTCTGAGGAAATGACGATGACCGCCTTTCCGGATTTCGCCAGGTCGTTGATGGCACAGTAGATCTCATACTTCGCGCCCACATCAATTCCCCTGGTAGGTTCATCCAGGATCAATACGTCCGGTTCCGTCAGCATCCATTTGGCCAGGATGACCTTCTGCTGGTTTCCTCCGGACAGGCTTCCCACCGCCTGATGGACTGAGTTGGATTTGATGTTGATCAGCTCTTTGTATTTCTCCGCCTCCAGGATCTCCTTGTTGGAATCCACGATCCCATTCTGGGAAAAGAAACTGCGCAGTGCTGCCAAAGACATATTCCATTTAATATCATTGAACAGGATCAGTCCGTAGTTTTTCCGGTCTTCGGAGGTATAGGCGATCTTGTTGTCAATGGCATCCTTCACGCTCCGGATCTTCACCGGCTTCCCGTGCATGAGGATCTCTCCACTGATCTTCTGTCCGTACTGACGGCCGAAGATACTCATGGCAAGCTCGGTCCTTCCGGCGCCCATCAGGCCCGCAAGTCCCACGACCTCGCCTGCGCGCACCTTGATGTTGATGTCCTTTAACACCTGGCGGTTTGGATCCTCCGGGTGGTAGACATTCCAGTTCTTCACTTCCATAACCACATCCCCGATAGGACAGTCCGTACGCTCCGGATAACGGTTGGTCAGCTCACGCCCGACCATGCCCTTGATGATCCGGTCCTCTGAAAAATCGTCCACGCCCTTGGTCAGTGTCTCGATCGTCTGTCCGTCGCGGATGACTGTGATCGCGTCCGCCACATAGCTGATCTCATTTAACTTATGGGAAATGATGATGCTTGTGATGCCCTGTGATTTCAGCTTCAGCATGATCTCCAGGAGCTGGGCGCTCTCCTCGTCATTTAACGCTGCCGTCGGCTCGTCCAGGATCAGAAGGTCTACCTTTTTCGCCAGCGCCTTGGCGATCTCGATCAGCTGCTGCTTGCCGACCCCAAGGGAATTGATGGGCGCTTCCAGGTTTTCATTTCCCAGTCCCACCTCTTCCAGCATCTTCTGCGCCTCGTTGCGGGTCTGTGTCCAGTCAATGACACCGTTCACCTTCATCTGCTCATTGCCCAGGAAAATATTTTCCGCGATAGACAGGTACGGGCTCAGCGCAAGCTCCTGATGGATGATGACGATTCCCTTTTTCTCGCTGTCCTTGATATTACGGTTCCTGACCACTTCCCCGTTGTATACGATGTCTCCTGTATAGGTTCCGAACGGATACACCCCCGACAGGACATTCATCAGCGTGCTCTTGCCCGCGCCGTTTTCCCCGCACAGCGCATGGATCTCGCCCCGTTTTACTTTCAGGTTTACATCGTTCAATGCTTTGACACCGGAAAATTCTTTGACAATATGCTTCATCTCCAGAATATAATCAGACATCCTCTCAACTCCTTTCCTTTATTTTGCATTTTGAATCTCTTCCTCTTTGTAATATCCGCTGTCAATGACCAGCTCCCTGTAATTATCCTTGTCCAGGGAAAGCGGTTCGCACAGATAAGACGGAACGACCATCTTCCCATTGTCATAGGTTTCCGTATCGTTGATCTCCGGCTCGCTGCCCTCGATCACCGCATCAACCATCCCGGTGCATTTTTCAGCCAGCAGCTCCGTATTCTTGAAAATGGTTGCGGTCTGCTTTCCGTCGATGATGTTTTTTACTGCCATCACTTCCGCATCCTGCCCGGTGATGATGGGCCAGTCCTCCTCCGTGTATCCGGCTGCCTCTAAGGCCGCCTTGATCCCATAGGCAAATCCGTCAAATGCGGAGCAGCAGATGTCCAGCTTTTCATCCGCGTAAAAGCCGGATAAATAGTTTTCGCAGTTCTGCAAGGCTACCTCCTGAGACCATCTTAAGATACAGGTGTCTTCAAATGAGGTTCTCCCGGATTTACATACCAGCGTGCCGTCATCCAGATATTTCTGCAGCACACTCATCACGCCTTTATACAGAAGGACCGCATTGTTGTCATCCGGCGAGCCCATGAAAAATTCAATGGTCTGGGGCTCTGCCGCGTCTGCCAGGCCGGCCTTTTCCTCGATGTACTCTCCGATCTTCCTGCCCACTCCCTCGTTGTCAAAGGACGCGTAATAGCTGACCGCATCGGTGTTCATCAGCAGACGGTCATAGGAGATCACGGGAATCCCTTCCTCTTTTGCCGTCTGCAGGGCGTTGATCAGTGCGGAGGAATCGACTGACGCAACGACCAGGCAGTCTACTTTTTTGGCGATCATCGTCTCGATCTGCGCAAGCTGTACCTGTACATCATCCTCCGCATACTGAAGGAATACCTCATAGCCAAGCGCCTCCAGCTGTGCCTTCATGTTCCGGCCGTCTTTGATCCACCTTTCCGAGCTCTGCGTCGGCATGGCCACGCCGACCAGTTTTCCATTGCCTCCCTGTTTTTCCCCACCGTCACTCGAGCCACACCCTGCCAGTGTGAGCGAAAGCACTAAGACAGCAGCCAGAGCCACGCTGAGAATCTTTTTCTTCATCCTTTCTACCTCCTTTTTCGATGCTTTTACTTTCAAAGCATCTTATATTTTATATTTACATTGTACTGTACAAATTTTCGTTTTACAAGTCTTAATATATCACAAATTTGAGTACAACTTTTTGTGCAAATTTCAATCATTATAGCTTATCACTACATATTTGTATACATACAACTTTTTTCATGAAATATTTACCTTTTTGATTCTAAATCTGAAATTCAATATATTTTTATTGTTTTTCAATAAATTCATATTGATTTTCAAAATACATAGTGCTATAATATGGAAAAAAGAGCAGATGAGTTCTCATCGGTGATCCATTGGGTACTCAAATAGGTTACAAATATCAGGAGGCAGAATTATGCATGGTGAAAAGCTGATCCGGGTTACAAAGTTATTGTTGGATGTGATGTTTTACAGCGGAATCGCTGTCATCGCAACGCTTCCCTTCTCTCTGCGATACGCGGGAGCGCACTATTCCAGGGCATTTCAGGAGTATTATATACTGATGCTTGTGATCTTCGCCGCGTCAGGCGTATGCGGGACCGCGATCATCGGAGAGCTGCGGAAGATGATGCGCACTGTAATACAGAAAAACTGTTTTGTCTATGAGAATGTGAAGAGTCTGGAGGTCATGGGCATCACCAGCACCGTGATCGTACTGCTCTTCTTTATAAAGTGCTTTTTCCTCCCCACCCCGGCGACCTTTATTGTTGTACTTACCTTTTTCATTGCCGGGCTCTTCAGCAAAGTGCTCTCCTTTGTATTCCGGGAGGCCGTCCGCTGTAAAGAGGAAAATGATCTGACGATATAAGGGGTTGTCAGGAAGACAGGAGGACGATATGGGAATTATTGTAAATCTGGATGTGATGATGGCGAAGCGGAAGATCAGCGTCACGGAGCTGGCCAGGGAAATCGACATTACGATGGCGAATCTTTCGATTTTAAAAAATAATAAGGCCAAGGCCGTGCGCTTTACGACGCTGGACGCCCTCTGTAAGGCTCTTCACTGCCAGCCGGGAGATATCCTGGAGTATGTGGAGGATGAGGACGAAACTAACGATTAATCGATACTACAGACTTATTTTTTTAAGTGTGCGTCTTAACGCACACTCGCGCCGGACCGTAAATGAACCGCACAGTTATAAAGTGGAAAGGAGAATGACCATGGAACAAGAAAAAATGACTACAGAGCAGCATCCAACCGGAAGCAAATATGAAGCCGTTCCGGAGCAATTTCCTCAGATAGAGGACCTAAAACCTCAGAGCAGTCCGCTCCTGCTGAATATGAAAGAGCAATTCGCCTGGTACGGCAAAACGGCCTGTCTGTTTGCGCTGATCTATACCTTCTGCCTCTTTGATAATCCGGCAGGCATCACATTTCCGGCTGCCACTGCCGCAGTGATCCTGTTCTCAGTCCTGTGGCTTCACAAAGCCGGCATCTCATTGAAGCGGAGCCTGTTCTTTTATTTTATGGGAATGATCCTTCTCTCCGTCTCCACCTGCATGACGGCAAATACCTGGATCCGCCTGTTTAACCGCGCAGGCATCCTGCTTTTATTCTGCACGGGCATGCTGCATCAGATGTATGAGGACAGCCGCTGGAGCTTTTCCACCTCACTCAAACAGCTGCTGTTCTTTGCCGGAACCTGTTTTGCATCTCTGTTCAAGCCTTTCGAGCATATGCTGTACCATATTTCGAAGCGCAGGGCACAAAAAGCATCGGCAGATACCCGGAAAACAGACACAGTCAAAAAACAGGCCCCAGCCGTGCTCGCGGGTACTGCCATCGCTGCCGTTTTTCTGCTGTGCGTGATGCCGCTGCTGATCGGGTCTGACCCGGTCTTTGCCAGATATTTCCGGATGTCTATCTCGATTCCGGAGATTCCGGATCTCACCACCGCAGTCCGGATCTGTTTTTGCTTTCTTTCCGGATTTCTCATGCTCTATATATTTTTTGCCGCTTTGTTCCGACAGAACCTGAATCATACGGGGCAAAAGGAAGGACCCAGGGCAAATGCATTGACCGGGATCACATTTACTATGATACTGGCTTTCATCTATGTGATCTATTCCGGGATCCAGATCCTGTTTTTATTCCTGCGCCGGGGACTTCCCGGAGGGATGACCTATTCCCAGTACGCCCACCAGGGCTTCTGGCAGCTTTTGGCTGTCAGCCTGATCAATCTGGTGACCGTAATGGTCTGTATCCAGGTCTTTGAAACGCGCCGGACGCTGAATGTCCTGCTGCTGGTGATCTCCGTCTGTACCTGCGTCATGACCCTATCGGCAGCCTACCGGATGCGGCTCTATGTGGGCGTTTATCATCTCACTTTCCTGCGGATCCTGGTGCTCTGGTTTCTGGGAGTCTTGACCCTTGTCATGTTGGGCGTGATGGTCAGCATCTTCCGGCAGGAGTTTCCTTTGTTCCGATATGCCGTGGCAGCCGTGACCTGCTGCTATATTGTGTTTTCCTTCGCAGGTGTGGACCGTATCATCGCCTCCTACAACCTGAGGCATATGGAGCAGATCACCTGGCAGGATGTGAACTATCTGCTCCATGACCTGTCCGTCGATGCCGCGCCCTATGTTGCACAGGCAGCGGATATGAAAATAAAAACGTATACTTACACAGAGGATGACCTTTATTATTACAGAGACGAAACCTATGAATTCAAGTGCCAGGAGGACCTTTCCAAGTTCGAGACCATAGGCGAATATCTGGAATCGAAGTTTAAATTTTATATGGAAGGAATCTACGAGTTCAGGAAGCCCACCTTACGGAAATGGAATTTTGCGGAGGCGCGGGCCTGGAAAACAGCGGAGGAATATATAGAGGCGCATTGAGTTTTTCAAAAACCGTACACGTGAAAATAAGTCCAAAAAGTTTGAAACCTTTTTGGACTTTCGTCTGTCTAATAAGTAGTAATCATTCACAGACTGCAGGCCGCGAATGATTACAAGGCGCCAGAAAAATGGTCCAGAATACCTGCTGCCGCAGCATTTCCGGATTCAAAAGAATATACGATCCCGGATCGATGTTCCGAGAATGGACAGACATCTGATCCTGTGAGCCGTAGATAAGGTGAGGAGGTTTTTTTCTTGAAGTTTTTAGTAAAAAGGGCAAAACGGCATGACAACAATGCTTTTGTGGAATTGATGGAAAGGCACAAGCTTACGATGTATAAGGTTGCAAGAAGTTATCTGAAATCCGACGATGATATTGCAGATGCCATCCAGGAGACGATCCTGACTTGCTATGAAAAATTGGACAGCCTGGAGAATGAACAGTTTTTCAAGACCTGGCTGGTCCGGATACTGATCAACAAGTGTATTGATATCTTAAATGCCGGCAGGCGGGAATGCCCCACGGAACAGCTGCCGGAGCGGGGAGGGAATTGCGTGTCTCTGGAAAATTATGAGTTTTATGAACTGCTCAATTCACTGGATGAAAAGTACCGCCTTATTCTGATCCTCTATTATGTAGAGGGCTTCAAAATCCGGGAGATCGCTCAGATACTGGATCTGGAAGAAAACACAGTAAAGACCCGTCTGTCCAGAGGGCGCAAAGAGGCCGCCCGGGAGTACCGCTTCGAACCGGTCAGATATATCGGACGGCCTGTCAGATAAGCGGATTCCTTGGAATCTATAGAAACGAAGCAACTGATCATCTTCTTTAAAGATTTGTCTCAGCAAAGGAAGCGTAATGTATTTTATAAAAATATATCCTATCGGAAACCCGTTTGCTGAGAAAGTTGATTACAAAAACAGGAGGTAACGCATGAAAAGAACATATACAGATCGGGACATGATTAGGATTTTAAATCAGGAGCTGGTCATTCCGGATAAAGTAGACCAGGGGATGCAGGACGCGTATCGGAAGCTTGGGATCAAGAGAAAGGGGACGGTCTCTTTTGCCAGAAAGCATAGAATGTGGCATATTCTGGCAGCGGCGGCTGTTCTAGCCGCAGGCTCCTCTGTCGCTGTTGTCGCAGCAAACAAATTTCTATCTGCAAATCTTGTAACGCAGGAGGATTCCGTGGCCTACAAACTCGTAATCGACCGTGACCAGGCTGCCCACGAGATTGAAGTAACCCCTACCTATATGCCGGCCGGCTATGAATTAGGCGCAGATAATACGCCCTTTGGCGGAAAATGGCATAACGAAGAAACCGGCGGAACCATCTCGTTCAGAACAATGAATGCTGCTGAGCTGGATACATTGATCCAGCTCGGAGAGACGGATGACTTGACCAGCGGGATGACAGAAAAGGATCTGGAAGAAGAAATTGAGATCAACGGCACAAAGGCAGCCTTGTTCCTGCTTGGCAAAGATTATGTGGACAGCGAGAACGAGCGGATGGATATGATGCTCTTTAATGAAGAGGACGGCTATCTGGTACAGCTCTTTAATAGCAGCGCCCTTTCCAAGAACGAAATCCTCAAGATTGCAAAGGGACTGGATATAAAGGTTCTGGATTCTACTGTCCCCTATAAAACAGAGGAAGAAATCCAAACCCTGCTGGCACAGAAAAAAGACTCTGACGAACAATTTCAAAATATGCTGGCCCCCGAAATACTGGCGGACAATAATTTCTTTTCCGTCGGCACAGAATTGGAGATTCCTTATAAAGTAGACAAATATGGTACCAAACTGGATGATTACCGTTTCACGGTGAATTCCATCGAAATAAAGGATTCGCTTCCACTCTCGGAATTTGCCAAGGAAAATTATTATGATCATGACGGGGAGCTTGCGGCCTGGCTCAATGAGGACGGCACTCTCAAAGCCCATGAGCGTTATAAATATACTTATGACAGTAACGGAAATCAGACAGGAGAGCCGACCGTAGATACGGTGGATTCCAAGTTTGTAGTTGTGGATATGAAGCTGAAGAACAACAACGAGGTCAATCAGTTCGGCGATGAAGTCATGGTATGTCCCTCTGTAGAATATCTGGACACAGACGGAGATACCATGGCCCGAAGCTATACTGCTGATTTTCAATACCACAGCGCAAATGAGGACTATCATCTGCAGACAGACGGGTTTCCCATCTATTTTGACAAAATATCTAATACGGAAGGAATTGACCGTATCAAGGGCTTCCATATCGTTTCTCTGCAGCCCGGAGAGGAATTGGAGTACACCCTGGTGTATGTCGTAGACGAGGACCGTCTGGATGATGCATATCTCCAGTTCTATTCCGGGGAAGGACAGGGATGTGAGTCTGAAACCGGAAACGAATATGTGTATGTAAAGATTGAGCAGTAAGAACTGTTCAGGCTGCCTGATACCGGGCAGCCACATGAAAGGAGGGCGGACAGGTCCTCCTTTTTTCATGCACGAATCCATCTTTTTCTCATAATGTAATATATATCTTTTGATTGGAGTGTCTGCATGGAACCAATATTGGAACTGAAACATATCAATTATGCATATCACAGCCTGGAAGGGGAAACCAAAGCACTGACAGATATCTCATTTTCCGTATCCCCCGGGGAGTTCGTTGCGATCGTAGGGCCTTCGGGGTGCGGCAAATCCACGCTGCTGTCCATCATCTGCGGCCTGATCGAGGCTGAGGACGGGCAGGTGAAACTGAACGGAGACGCTCTCCGTAAGAGCTCCACCAATATCGGATATATGCTGCAGCATGACCACCTTTTTGAATGGCGGACTGTCTATCACAACGTCCTGTTGGGGCTGGAGATCCGGCACATGCTCTCCGCGCGTTCCCGGGAATATGCCCATGAACTCCTCCAGCTGTACGGCCTGAAACAGTTTGAAAATGCAAAGCCCTCCGAGCTTTCCGGCGGAATGCGCCAGCGGGCGGCCCTGATCCGGACCCTGGTGCTGGATCCGGACATTCTGCTGTTAGACGAACCCTTTTCTGCCCTGGATTATCAGACCCGTTTATCGGTCTGTGACGACATCGGCCAGATTCTCCGGAACGCCCATAAAACCGCGGTCCTCGTGACACACGACCTTTCCGAAGCGGTCAGTTTGGCCGACCGGGTCGTGGTATTGACTGCGCGCCCCGCCTCCATCGCAAAAATCATTCCCATCACCTTTGAATTAGAGACAGATACTCCTATGCACCGGCGCAATGCCCCGGAATTTAAACATTATTTCAATATCATCTGGAAGGAGCTGAATACCAATGGCTGATCATTCTGCCGTACAGTGTAAAACCTCTGCCGGACAGCGAAATTTCCTGCACGGCAGGAAAATGCACCGGCGTATCGTCTGCGTTTCCCGCGCCGCAATCCTGATCTGTTTTCTTTTTTTATGGGAATTTACCGCCAGGAACGGGATCATTGATTCTTTCATTTTCAGCAGTCCCTCGCAGGTAGCCCTTTGTTTTTGGGAAATGACAAAAGACAAGAGCATTTTCCTGCATCTCTGGAGCACTCTGTATGAGACCATTGCCAGCTTCCTGCTGACCACCCTCATCAGTATCCTGGCGGCAGTGCTGCTCTGGTGCAGCGCCAAGCTGTCCGAAATCCTGGATCCTTACCTGGTGGTCCTCAACAGCCTGCCCAAATCCGCCCTTGCGCCGCTCCTGATCGTTTGGCTTGGCGCCAACCAGACTACCATCATCGCGGCCGGAATGTCTGTTGCGATCTTCGGCAGCATCCTGAACCTGTATACCAGCTTTGCCGGGGTAGACCAGGAGAAGATCAAGCTGATCTATACCCTTCGGGGCACCAAGCGGCACGCACTTGCCAAGGTGGTGCTTCCAAGCTCTATCCCCGCCATCATCAGTAATATGAAGGTCAACATCGGGCTCTGCCTGGTGGGTGTCGTGATCGGGGAGTTCCTTGCGGCACGGAGCGGGCTGGGGTATCTGATCATCTATTCTAGTCAGGTTTTTAAGATGGATTGGCTGCTGATGAGTATTATTCTCCTCTGCCTCATGGCAATGGTGCTCTATTCCCTGATCAATCTGCTGGAAAAATGGTGCAGGCGGCGTTATTGATGATTTTCGAGCGAAAAAAACAGGAGATGCATCCGCACCTCCTGTCTACATAGTATCACTTTACTGCACCTGTAATGACAGTGCCATCTCCTTCGTACTGATCTCTTCTCCGGATTCAACACTGACATATTTGATAAATCCAACTTCATCCTCAAAGCATAACTCTGCCTGCTGAATATCATCAAATATCAGTCCTGAAATTCTGATCTCCCGGCCGCCCTCATTCGTAACGCTAAACTCATAGGTTGTCCTGAGCATTTTTCCGGAACCGGTTTCCGCACCGCCTGTTTCCGGTACTGTATAATACAGGCAGACTGTCTCATCGTTTTCGACCTTCATGCCGGAAGCCATCAGATTTGCCGGAAATTCCGCGTCAGTAGATGACTTGACCGTAAAACCTGTGACCGCTTCACCTGTACGGTTTGTCAGCAGCACCTTATGAGCCTCCGGGGATTCTGTTCCAATAATCTGATAGTTTTCGGCCCCTTCATCCGGAGTCTCCTCAGCCTGCGCATCGTCTTCTCCGGCATTTTCCTGATCTTCCGCTTCTTCCTGGTCTGTTTCCTCTGTGCCGCCGTCAGACAACTCCGTCTCCGGCTTCTGTTCATTTGTTTCCTTTTCCTTTTTGCCGCATGCAAGGATCATGCATGCCGTCCCTATCACCAAAAGCCCTGTTATGAATGCTCTTTTCATAGTATTTCCTCCTCATTTTTAAGAAACCTTGCCGTATATTAAAGGATTCCTCTCCGCGAAAGGAATCCCTCTTCAGATCATCCACCTTTGTGGAATTATTTTCGGTATGCATATGGAGCTGTTGCATAGGTTGTCATATAAAATCCATATCCAGGATTCTCATATTGAGATTCCGGGTCGCAGACATAGGTCGCGCCGTTCATATAGATCTCTACCCATGCATGAGGCCCCCATCCTCCGGAATACAGCGGAACCGACCCGCTGATCATCGTCGCATTGTATCCAAGCTGACGTGCCAGCGCCGCAAAGGAAGCGGCATAGCAGTAGCAGTTCCCTCTTCTTTGCTCCAGACCGTAAATGGCATACCACTCTTCCTGTGTATAGCCCGGCTCTGCAGGCTGCAGAGGAATCGGCAGTGTCTGGTAGGAAATATTATTGACTACCCAGTTAAAACAGGTACGCAACTTTGTCCCCGAATCCATGGATCCATTGGTAGCGGAATTGATCACCGCGCTGGCATCCCTTGCAACTCTTGTCTGTACGGCAAAGTTCAGCTTATAGCTGACGCCTCCTGCAAGGCTGCTCTGTCCGTTGGACTGGATATATACATGGGTTGTATAAGTCCCCGGCGTACCGTGCCTTGTCCCGTCTACATTGACATACCATACTCCATTGTCTGACCGGACGCCTTCATACCAGATCAGATCATCCTGACCATTGGCATCGCTCCAGGTCGGGAACAGCACCTTCGCTCCGCTTCCGCTGACCCATGGAGCGGACAGTGAGATCTGGTACTGAGAATCACTGATCCTTGCAGCCTGTACCTTAGACTTGCGGCTGATGCTGATATTTGCAGCCGTGCCGCAGGCGCAGTCCATGATTCCGTTGTTCATCGTGATATACACATGGATATTGTAATTGCCCGTATTGTAATTATGATTTCCTATATTGGCTGATACTGCATATGTACCGTTGCCCTGTGACCGGGCGGTATACCACCGGATATCGCTCTGATCCCCGGCATGCCATACCGGCACCTGAATCTTCTCTACTCCTGCCGGTGCACTGATATTCGAGATCACAATATCAAATGCCCCTGTGCCTTCATCCACCTTTGTGACCTTCACGGATGCGGACGGAGTCTTATCCACGCGGAAGCTTCCGCCTCTCAGGATCTGCGACGATCCATCTGATAACACAGCATAGGCATGTACATTGTAAGATCCCTTCTGTCTGTGATTGCTGATGGGAACCGTGCATGCATAGCTTCCGTCTGAATATCTTGAAGCTTTGTACCATTTCAGATCGTCCTGTCCTCCCTGGTCAGCCCACACTGCAAACTGGACTCCCGTCATCCCCGGAACCTGCGCCTCGGACAGAGTGACCTGATAGGAAACCTCCCGCCGGTCCGGATCGGACACCGTCAATTTACCTTTTGATATATTCGAGCTGACATCCTGGGATGCTGCCCCCACGAAACTGAGCCCTCCGTTATTTTCCAAAACATACGCATGAATCTGGTATCTGCCTGCATGGTGTCCATGGTTGGCTGTGTTAACCTCTGCCATGTAGCTTCCGTCTGACATTCTGTTCGCAACATACCACCGGATATCACTCTGATCCCCGGCACACCATACCGGGATCTGTACCTGTTTGACTCCCGCGAAAGACTGGATTCCCTGGACCCATACCTGAAAGCTTCCGCTGGAAGCATTATAGTTTGAGACCGATACTTGTGCCGAAACCTTCGGAACGGACGTCACTTGAAACGTCGTCTGTCCTAATAAAATCTTTGCACCGTCAGTTCTTTCCACATATGCGTGTACGATGTAGTTCCCTGTCTGGCCATGGTTGCTGACACGGATATCACACAGATAGCTTCCGTCGCTCATCTGCTGCGGCTGATACCACTTCAGATCATCCTGCCCGTTCTCCTCCGCCCAGACCGCAAACAGCGCCCTCGATACATCTGAAACCGCATTCTGGCTCAAAGCAAGACGGAACAGCCTCTGCGTCCCGTCAAAATCCGATGCACTCAGAGAATAATCCGCTGCAGATGCTTTCATTGGAACGAATACGCATAGCAGCATCAAAAAAAATGCAGGGAATAATGCTTTCAGTTTTTTCCTCATTTTTTCACTCCTTTAAGTTACTGAATCTCCCCTATTAATCTCCTTTTTCATTATTATAATATGTCCCCCAAGGCTTACTGCCGTATCTATGGTTTTCCCTGAACAGAACCGAAACTGACATTTCACCTCTTTTAAAAATAGCACTATCCGCCTCGAATGTCAACATCAATCGGCCTCATTGCCTCATTAACAACTCTTTTCTCGACCCCAATTTGTTTTTATTGCATATGACGCTGCTTGAAAATTGCTTATACTTCTTTTTCAAGCCAGAATTTATCTTAACATATTTCAACCATTTTTGCAGATGATCCCCCAGTTCCACTTTAGGCAGCATCCGGTCAATAGCAAAAAAACTGTAACCTTATATCTCCCATTTCGCCATATAGGTTTCCGCATTCTTCCTAAGATACGCTTTCATATCAAGCTTTAACAGATTTCCGCCTTTTAAATTGATGCAGACCCGGATATCTGTCTTCTCCAGAGATTCTTTTATACTTTTCCTGATTTCTGTCCTTCTTCCCTCGTTCATCTGCCCAATCCAAAGCAGTGCCACCATAGCATAGGAATAAAATTGGAAATACAGATCGTCATGGTCCTCAATAAATTCATTTCCTGTGATTTCGATATCTTTACAAAAATCCGGAGTGTGCAATATATTCTCCAAATAGGAAATACTGCCTGTATCTCCTAATTTTCCTAATAGATAAATTGCTGCAATACATCTGGGCTGATTATACATCGTGCTGTTTGAAAAAAACGTCATATCCCTGCCTGCCGCAATCCTTCTTAAAACCGGCGCCGCTTCTTTCCGTCCTTTCATGCCCAAAGCCAGTGCGCTGTTTGCGCAATATTGTTCCTCTTCTATCCATTGCAGCAGAGCAGGTATGATCTGTTCTTCGTCCATCTGGAAAGCTGACCAGATCCCCCACCCGGCCTTTTCTCCTGCCAGGCTCTCTTGAATCTTTTCAAGATCAGAAATCAAAAACTGTTCTTCATCATTTTCATCAAAAAAGGCAGCGTGCATTTCCACTTCCTCTGTTTTTACACATCCACTCTCTATCAGGATCTTTTCGGCTTCTTGAAAGACAGAATCTCCCATATGCCCATGATTTACCATACATGCAGCCAGCGTGCCTACTGCTTCCCCGCATTTATACATATCCCGGTTCATCCGAAGCGCAGACGCCACATCATGATCCGAAGCAATATGCCGTCCCGCTGCAAGTATTCCTTCATATTCTTCCATTACACAGGTTTCCGCCGGCACCGGGATACGCAGCCGGATTCCCCACAAGCCGCACACCACTGTCCAATACTGAAACAACTCACTCTCAAATGCCATGTCTTTTCCGTGGACGTCAATATTGGCATATCCATAAAACAGTACATGACCCTCTCTTGTTCCAGACAGCAGTTCTTTTAACCGGATCTGCTTTTTCCCATAAATCCTTTTTCCCTCACGGCAGCCTATTAACCTGGAAAATGTAATGATCCGCTCTTCTTTGGCATACTTCCGCCGGTTGTATAAAGGATAATTATTGGACTTGACCACCTCTTTCGAGATATTTTCCATATCATACGGATCCATATAACCGCAATCGTTGTAATTACAGTGTATACTGTCGTTCTGCATAGTCATGATCACATTGGAAAATGGCTGGTATCGTGGCCGGGCATCCCTTCCTAAACACATCTTGCAGTCCATCATCTCAAACAAATATCCTTCTGCCGTTGCGTCGATCACAACATCCGCCAGCGTATAATGCACTTTACCATTACTGATCCACTGCACTCCTACGGCACGTTTTCCATCCACAAGCACCCCGATGACCGGAGCTTCGTATACAATATGCACGCCTTCCTGCAAAGCCATTTGTTCTAAGACATATTTTTTCACATCCGGGTTACGCCCTGTGGCTGCACATTCTTCTTTTACAGTAATAAATCCCTCCTGCTCCAGCTCCTTTACCCTCTCGTCTACGTTCTCAAACAAACCTCCTGATGACCCTAGATAATAAATAAAGACGCCTCCTCCGGTACTCTGGCCTCCCATAAAGTTTTCAAATTCCAGCCCCAATACTTTCATCCCACATTTCGCCGCCTGGATAGCCGCCATAGAGCCAGCGCTCCCAAGACCCGCAACGATCACATCGTACTTCTGTTCCAGGGCAGTCTCCTGCACCTGGGCTGCAACACTCTTAGAGTCCTTTTTCTGATATATTTTTAACATAACAGCCTTTGCTTTCCTCCAATCTGCACTCCTTCATAGAACGCCCGCAAGACTCCCTGCCCTGTATTGGACGGCACCCACTCCCAATGTTTTCCAATCATCTCCTGCGTTTCAGTAAGAAGGAATTCAAATGTGGATGCTATATAGGCGACCTTCCATGGACAGAACATTTCCTTTTTCTGTTCCCAATACTCAAAAAACCGCTTTCGTGATTCCTGCCACGTCTCATCTATCTGTACTTCCATTTTCAAGATCCATTCATCTTCATAAAATCCTTCTGACAGAGACACATACTGAGAGTCCATATTTCTGTCTTTATCATCTGCCTTTCCGCTCAGCATGATATTTAAATATTTTTTTTCTATCTTTCTTTCATCCCCCAGGATTGTTTCCGCCGTATCATATATACAAGAAGTCCAAATCTGGCTGATCCCTGATGCATTATAATATGTAACCAGATATTCTTCTCCCCTCTTTTCTATACTTAAAACTACCGTCTTAAAACAAAGCTTCAGATTCTTCTCTTTTGCCAGTTCAAACAATGACGCAGATACCGCTGGCAGAAGCACTTTGTTTTCCGCAATCGCTTCTCTGTCCCGGAGCTTATCCTCAAGTTCCGTTTTCTCTGCTCCCGGTTGTTTTTTTAACTGCATATCAAATGTATCCACAAATTCGCTTCCGATCAGGCAGCTTTTTTCTAAAATCAGCGCCTTTGTACAAAGTACGCTTGCAATTCCCAGCGCCTTCACCGTTGCGCCCAGTATCACAACTGGAACATAATTTTCTCTTTGCTCCATCTGCTCCATTCCCTCCTTTCGTTTAAGAATCATTTCAACGCACCGCTCGCAACACTGTCCATAATATACCTCTGTGCCGCCAGATAGAATACGATAACCGGAATGATCGTCATACTCAACCCTGCCATTGCAAGATTCCATTGGATGGTATATTGCTCAAAAAAGGAAAACGTAGAAAGCGGAAGTGTAAACAGGTCTTTGGAAGACAGCGCAAGCGAGGGCAGCAGGTAATCATTCCATAGCCATATCACATCCAATATAGCCACTGTGATCGTAATATTTTTCAGCATGGGGAAGACCACATACCAAAAGCGCTGCCATAAATTACAGCCGTCCAAGATTGCCGCTTCTTCGATCTCCAGCGGAATAGATTTAATAAAGCCGTGATACAGAAAAACCCCCATACCGCATCCAAATCCGATATTCATATAGATCAAACCGAAATGAGAATTCAAAAAAGGGATTCCCGTTTTATCTGTCATGCTCCCCATAAACTGCATCAGCGGCATCATAATCGACTGTGTCGGAATGATCATTGTCGCAATCAGGCTGTAGAATAATATTTCCGTCCATTTATTTTTCATCCTTACCATGATCCACGCGGTCGTCGAGGTCAGCACAATAATCCCGAACACACTGATAAATGAGACCTTGACCGTATTTCCCAGGGTTTGGAGAAAATTCATCTTTTCCACCGCTTCAATAAAATATTCCAATGACCATTCCTTTGGCATCCCCAGAGGGTCCAGCGCAATTTCAACACGGTTTTTAAACGCGTTTACAAAGACCAGATAAAACGGTGAAAGGAAGGCCAGCCCCAGCAGAATAAGCAGAACAGAACCAATGATATTTTTTCGTTTTTTCATTACATCTCTACCTCTTTCTGTTTATTTGCATATGTCTGCGCTAGTGTAACCACTGCGACCAAAATAAAAAATACGATTGCTTTGGCCTGTCCATATCCATAATTCCCTCTCGTAAACATTTCATTATAAATATTCATGGCAAACATTTCTGTGGAATTAAATGGCCCCCCGCCTGTCAGCGAAAGATTCACGTCAAAAATCTTAAATGAATTTGCCAGAGTGATAAATGTGGTGATCGTGACCGCCGGCCGCAATAATGGGAGCATGATATACCAAAACCGTTGTATGGCCGAAGCCCCGTCCACATGGGCTGCTTCTATGAACTCTGTGGAAATCCCCTGAATACCGGAAATATAAATGATCATAATATAGCCCGCCATCTTCCAGGTATTGACAAATACCAGCGCTGCCATAGCAAAGCCTTCGTTTAGCAGCCAATTAAACAAAAGGTTTTCTATCCCTAAAACTTCCCCCAGTTTTGGAAACGGACTCGAAAATACGAATTTCCAAATGAATCCCAACAACAGCCCTCCGATCAGGTGCGGCGCAAACACCATTACCCGCGCCACATTTCTGGCTGCATATTTCCTTGTCAGGAGAACTGCAAACGCTAAACCCAGACAATTTGTCGAGATTACACTAAAAATGGTAAATATAACCGTATGCTTTCCCGACTGCCAGAATCTTACATCTGAAAATAATTCGGTATAATTATCCAGCCCCACAAAAATCTTGGGATTGATAGGGATTCCATCCCACTTGAAAAAGGAATATCCGATTCCGAGAAAGAATGGAACCACAATAACTGTCAAAAAGATCAAGGTCATAATCAGCGGCAGACACATAAATGAATAATATGCTGCACTTCTTCTTTTTTTCAACGCCTCTCCCTCCCGTTTACTTTACACCAGCACTCCATGCCTTATCCAGTTCTTCCAAAAATTCACTCCCTGTCATTGATGTGTCTGAAAAGAACTTTTGTGCCACTGCGGCAAGCTGATTCGTCACCATGCCCTCAGGCCAAATATTGTATGTCCACGGCAGCGTATTTTCCTCCATCACATATTCATGGACAGCCATAGAAAGAGGGTCGATATCCGCAACCTCAATATTTTTCATAGCCGGGATAAACTTAAATTCTTCTGTAATATAATGCTGCCCTCTTTCGCTGGTAAACATCCATTCCAGAAAATCTTTTCCTGCTTCGATCTCTTCTTCACTTTTCTGGTTATTCACTACCCATGCGTTCGGAATCCCCACACAGATTTTTTCATTTCCCATAAGCGGAAACGGTCTCAATGAAATATCAAAGTCTGCCTCATAATCCGCAAACTGGAGCCATACCCAGTTTCCCTGATGGATAGACGCGGCTTTTCCGGTCATAAAATCTGCCGCCTGGTCGTCATATGTGATCCCCATCGGATTTCCGCTTGTATCTCTGATTACTTCCATAAACTTTGCCCATTCGATAAATTCCGGTGTTTCAGACATCTTTACCTCTCCTGCATTCAGCTTCTCTAAATATGCCCGATAATCCTCCTGCATGGCAAACGGTGTATTCAGTATATGCCCCAGCATAAAATAGGAGTTATCGGATAATTCCACCAGGCTGATATCCTTTGCCGAAAGCTCCTCTGCAAAGGCCTGGAACGAATCAAAGTCCTTCAATTCCGTATCCCCAAACAGATCATCATTACAAACCATCCCATATCCCTCAACCGCCTGGGGAATACCTAAAAGCGTCCCTTCATATTCCAGCCCCATCCCCTCTGCAATTTCGGAAACATACGGTTCTTTTGACAGATCGCAAAGGTAAGAATGCAGGATGTCAAGCTGAGTCCCTTCCGATACGGTGAAAATCGTCGGGCCCTGTTTTCCCGTCAGTTTCCCACGTAAATTATCCAGGTAATTCTCTCCAGGGGCGCCAAGGACTTCCACTTTGATTCCGGTCAGTTCTGTGTATTCCTCCGCCATATCCTCCAACTGGTCGATAATACTGTTCTTACTCTGAAAAATGGAGATTGTAAGATCTTTTGAAGGACTGTCCGTCTTACCGCTGTCCGAACCGCTCTCTCTTCCCGAACATCCTATCAGCCCCAAAGTCAATGCAGCAGCCAACAAAAAACTAATCGCTCTTTTTTTCATTTTCTTTCCTCCTAAATGTATGTTTATCGTTAAACCTATGATATACTTTTATGGTATAGTTGTCAAGTAAAATATCGTTCTTAAAAGGATTGTTTTAGAATTTCAAGAAAACAATATATGTTTATCGTTAAATCTTCTGATATTTTATCAGCTCTTTTACACAAAAAAGCCCATGTGCAAAAATATCGTATATGGTATTCTCATTATTCCACTGCCATATACGATTTCATTCGGCACATCGGCTTATTTTTCCCATATCATCCATCAGATTGTTGATTGTCCCCAGCGAATGGGCACTTTTATTTTATTGGTCACAGAATCGGATCCACGAATCATATTAACCAGCGTTTCAGCCGCTATATATCCTTTTTCATAGCAGGGAAGAACCACTGTCGTCAAATATTTATCCGGAAGTTCCCATATACGCGTCCCATCAAAACCGGTTACACCGATTTTATGCGGAACATCAATACTCATCTCCCGAAACAGACTTACGACGCCTGCTGCCATATCGTCGTTGGCACATACCACAACCTCCGGCAGTTCCTCGCGCATGATCATGATCCTTGCTGCTTTCACACCACTGGAAAAGGAATAGTCCCCTAAATAATAATTTTCTTCTTTAAACTCAACGGATGCATCACGCAATGTGTTACGAAACGCGTCATACCGCTCCTTATGGTTCAATGTATTTTCATATGCCCCGATATAACTGAATTTCCGATACCCCTTTTTTAAAAGCCCGTCCGTCAGCTGGGCCATCGCATTATAATTATCTGTCAAGATACAACTGATATCCGGCGATTCCAAATACCGCTCCATCACCACGATTTTCATCTTTTCTTCTGCTGCTAATAAAATCTGGCTGTCCTGGATATTGTTGTCTAAAACAATTGCCCCGTCAACAAGTCCGTTTTGGAGGAATGACTGTGATGTAGAATATGTACATACGATCATTCCTAACCCATGTCCTTCCAGACATTCATGGATCCCTTTTATGATCTGCAGGTAATAACTGCGCTCAAAATCACTGAACATGAACATAACCGTATTGGTTTTCCCATATTTCAAATTTCTTGCATTTATATTCGGTGTATAATTCATTTCCTGACATATCTTTAATATTCTTTCTCTGTTCTGTTGGCTGACTTTCGCTCTTCCATTCAATACATTTGAAACTGTCGTAGCTGATACTCCTGCAGCTTTAGCAATATCCCGAATAGTAGTCATTTTTTCTTCTCCTTATCCTTCACTTTTTCTATTCGCTTTCCTCAAAACAAAACTGCTATGATCCAACTCAAAATTTGTTTTAGTATACCGCACTTTTCTTTAAAAATCTATGATATTTTGCAAGTTTCATTCATCCATTTTTGCCATACCCCTCAGCCAATTACGGCCAGCAGCCGCCAGAAAATCATCTTTCATGGCAGCCGCCGGCCGCAATCCGTTTCGAATATTGAATTTGAAACAGGGAGAAAATGTGTAAATCCAATACGATCTACACTCCCAACAATACACCTATATAATAATACACACCAGCCCTCTATTACTGTCATTGACGATCTTCTGCATGGTATCCTGCAGCTTCTCCTGGCTCTCGTCATTGATCATGGTGATCTTATACGGCCGCATAAACTGACAGATATGTCAAGTGTTTTTAGAAAAAAATGCATAGAATTAGTTACTATTCACAGCCATATAAAAATCAGCAGACAGATTCGTCAAGCACAGCTTGTAAGAAACTGTTTGATGATTTTTATATGACTGGAATCAGTCACTTCACACACATTCGCAAAAGCAGCCAGCAAAGCTGTCTGTCGCTGCCTTTATGCTTCCGCACGCGGATGCAATCACCGATACTTGATCCATCAGCGGCATGAGCAGATTCTTTTATTCTTGAACATTTCAAATATATGTACTTTCTTGTTTTTATTAGAAAAGCGACTTATAAATGAAGCCGTTGGTAAAAGATCTCCTTCCATTGTTCATGGCTGGCTTATTAAAAGAGCTCTGTAACTCCATCTGTTAATATGATATAAAATATCTTAGGCGGGTATGAATATGATTTCTAAAATCAGAGATTTAGAATCAAAATGAAATACAATAATTTACGAGGTGATAAAAATGATGTATGAAGATTTTTTTGCCGAACGGATGGCCTCGCTACGAATGAAAAGGAGTGTATCTGCACGTGAAATGAGCCTGTCCATTGGCCAGAATGAAAGCTATATCAACCGCATTGAAAACAAACAGACCTTCCCGTCTATGCAGGCTTTCTTTTATATATGTGAATATTTTCAGATCACTCCGAAAGATTTTTTTGATCCCGGCAATCCAAATCCCACCAGGATCAATGACATTATAAATATACTTTATGCGCTGGACGATGAACAGCTCGAGATCATATTCAATGTCGCAAAAGGACTGTCTCATAAAAGGGAAGAGACTATAAATAAACCCCTCCCCCCTTGGACAAAGTCCGCCCGTCCCATAGGGACATGAGTTTGGGGCGCCTTTAGGCACTTATAAAAGACAGTAACAGTATCCAGCCCATTTTAAGTCGCCTTCGCCGAGGGGCTGGATATTATGGCAAATGTTACTTTATTGGCCGGACGCCGTGCAGCAGGGTGCACGGCACCGTGTGAACTGTAACGGACATTCTTCTGATTGATTATTGATAGTATATTTACGATTTCATGCAGAAAAGGGCTGGACTGTAATCCAGCCCTTTTCTGCATGCTTTTTTTTCGCAAAACAGCGTATTTTCTTATGCGGATATACGTCAGGATATATCTTCCAAAACCGCATATTCCATCCTGGTATCTGTTTTCACAGCATCCCCCATCAAGTCTTCTATATATTGAAAATATCCGTCTGTCCCCCTTGCCTTTAACCACATTTCAATTGATTTTTCAATCCGAATGAGACATTTTACCGGATCCGCATAATAAGCCTCCAGATGTTCCTCAGAATCCAGTCTCACGCCGTCTCCCAGAGCTTTTTTGATCTCTCCGTTGGTAAACGGGTCAAAGCTCATCAGGAGACCTTCTGCCAGAGCCTGATTCTCTTCCGATATAAATGGCTCCAGATCATATTCCAGATCCGCCAGATAGCCGTCAATGGTCAGAAGGCAGATATGGATTGCCTCGATTGCCCGCCTGCTGTCTCTTTTTCCATTCTCACGGTGCAGCTTTAACAGGTTCGTTTCCATGGGAAGCATATAAGGCATATGGCTGTCTTCCTCCCCTTTTTTGATCGAACCAAATCTCTGGGACATCCTGCTACTGATCCTGTCAAAGTGATATCTGTTTATCTTTTTTTTCATTAATATACACCTTCGTCTTTCTTCTAGTACAATGTTGCATTAATAATTGAGTAATAAGTGCTCGCTGTCCATGCCATTACTGCGTTGGAGTCAGTCAACGATGCTACCGGCATCGCCTCCTTCCTCCGCCTTGTACTGACATGAACATCGAACGCTTATTACTTCAAAATTAATGCAATATTGTACTAGTAAATTTTATCAAAACACAGTGTAACATTTTCCTGTGTATCAATCAAGGTTTAGTTACTGTCATTCGGCCATTGACATTCAAACGTACATGAATTATGATGATACCGTAATTGGAGCATTGTATGATAGAGGAGAAACAGTTATGAAATTACAAGTGGATTTAAAGGAGAACAGTTATCCGATCTATATTGAAAATGGAATTTTAGAACATGCCGGAAGTTATCTTTCCCAGATTTTCACCGGCCGAAAGATCATGGTCATTTCCGATGATCATGTATATCCTTTATATGGTAAAAAGCTTATCAACTCTCTGGATTCCTGGGAATGCCATACTCTTGTCCTCCCTCACGGCGAACCGACAAAAAGCTTCCAGACGCTGTCCGAGATATATTCCGCCATGTTGGAGGCGAGAATCTCCCGCAGCGATCTGGTCATAGCACTGGGCGGCGGGGTGATCGGCGACCTTGCCGGATTTGCGGCAGCCACCTATCTGAGGGGCGTAAAGCTGGTGCAGATCCCTACCTCCCTGCTGGCGCAGGTGGACTCTTCCGTCGGAGGAAAAACTGCGGTAGACCTGCCCCAGGGCAAGAACCTGGCAGGGGCATTTTACCATCCAAAAATGGTCCTGA
>Ga0137307_100987_pt1 | contig 29381 bp, 27 predicted proteins | sample NAcewD2O_March_2_FD_97180 | JGI IMG/M metagenome (GOLD analysis project Ga0137307, IMG submission 97180) | Mouse cecal microbial communities from Vienna, Austria - N-Acetylglucosamine amended D2O_March | ecosystem: Host-associated > Mammals > Digestive system > Large intestine > Cecum | place... | reverse complement strand
AATTGGTCAATCATTTTTGATAGCAGTATTTATGGAAAAGTATTTGAGTAAATATTTTATAAGATAATAGAATCAACATTTTATGGAAGAATTATGTCGTTTTTTTGTAGTAAAATATAGGATATTATATTATTTTATTACAAAAGGAGTAGGACAGACCAAATGAAACAGGACACACAAAAAGCACTGAGGGAATCAGATCCAGCGTTTGCAAGCTTTTTACAGAGGGTGCGGAAGGAGCGGAATATATATCTTGAGCAGTTAGCCGAGGGATTGATGTCGGCAAGTCAGCTTGCAAGAATTGAAAAAGGGCAGCGCCCGGTTCACAAGAATATGAGAGACCGTCTTTTGGGGCGGCTGGGGATTGCAAGCGATTTGTATGAAAATTTGCTGGATATTGATGATTACAGAACATGGGAGTGCCAGCGGAATATCATGCTGGCAGTGGAACAGCAAGAAACAATAAAAGCGCAGCAATTCATTGCAGAGTATGGCAGACAGAAATTGTCCAAGGACAAATTAAAACAACAGTTTTGCCTTGTAATGAAAGCGGAGGTGTTAAAACAGCAGAAAGCGGATTTGCTGGAGATTGGGGCGTGCTATGAACAGGCGGTAAAGCTGACGGTACCTGATATAGAGCAATTAAATTTGGGAAAAAGCCTGTTGTCGATACAGGAAGTCAATATGATTTTGGAGTATGAATTTTATCATAAAGATGAAAATTTTTGCCAGAAATGTGTTGCATTGATGACATATGTCTCAGATTCCGTTTATGATGAACTGTCAAAAGTGAAGATTTATCCCAAAATAGTGTATTATTATTTGCGGGAAGTATTCTCAGGTTCCGTTTTATCTTCACCAGAGTGGGTTGAGGAAAGCCTTCAAGTTTGTAATTGTGCAATTGAGATGCTGCGCAATACTGGAAGAGCTTTTTATTTGATTGAGCTATTAGAGGCAAAATGCAAGTTATTTGAGATTATTGAAACAAATCAAGAGGAATACATAGAAAACACAGAGCTGATTGAATTATTTAGGAAGCTCTATTGTGAGTATGATGTTCCTGTATATATGCAGGATTGCGTGTATTTGTATCGGCAAAGATGGGTATTTTATATAGGAGATGTTTTACGGATTCGAAGGAAGATGTATGGTTTGACACAGGAAGAACTGTGCAAAGGTATCTGTGTTCCTAAGACGTTGCGCAGGACAGAAAGAATGAAAAGAAATATGCAGCAGAACATGCTGGGCGCAGTGATGCGCAGGCTTGGGTTATCCAAGGAGTATCAGAGGGTGCGGCTTGTGACAAATGATGCAGATGTAGTGAAATTAAGCGAAGAGCTATCAGACAGTCGCAACAATTTTGAAATAGAAAAAGCCAGAACATTATTATGCCAGATAAAAAAGAAGATATCTTTTGAAATACCTGAAAATAGACAATATTTTATTGAGGCAGAAGCTTCATTGGATTGGATGGAAGGGCGAATTACAAAAGAGGAATTTGCGAGAAAAGAATATGATGCTCTTCAGTGTACATTATATACTGAAAATTTATACAATATAGATGAGATATATTTAACAGAAATGGAGATGTCTTGTATTAAGAAAAGCTTACGTGTATTAGAGCGAACGGAAAAGATGAAATATATTGAATTGTTGTTACATTTCTTTGAGCGATATGAGAGAAAAAATGAATTGCCGGATTATATCGCAATGTATGAGTTTGTTATGGTATGTGTGGCAAGTGAATTAGGAAATATGGGGAGGTATCAAGATGCAGTTAATTTGGATAAGAAGGTGTTAAGAGAAGCTTTAAGATGCAAAAGGATTTGGGGAGTAAGCAATTTATTGTATGATATTATTTGGTCTGAAAGGGAACAGAATATTAAGAATAGACAAATGAATTGCAAAGAAGAAATGACTGAACATCTGCATCAATGCATAATTTTCAGCCATTTTTGTCGTCAACAATATATAGAGAAATTCTTGCGTGAGAAAATAGATCATGAATGGGTAACATCCTGCTCAGGAAAATCACTATAAGGCATCACGCTTTCCTCAGAACCTGCCTCACCAGCATTGCCAGTATTTTGCACAATGACTGCCCCATTTTGAATAAATATAATCAGCGCAAACAAAACCAGCCATTTTGTAAATTTAGAACTTTTCATGTTATAACAAACCTCCATTTCTTAGGAATTGTAGGGAAATAAGTGATGCAGATTGCGCAGGATATTTCTTCGAGTTGAAATTGCTAAAGCAATTGTCAAAAACGTAGGCGCAGCGGGCTGCGGCGAGGCTTTTTGGCATGCATAATCGGAGGAATAGCCAAGTCAAGATGCGTCAGTTATTTTTCTACAGATCCTTATGTATATACTCTAATGTTATCAAAGATTTCTAAAAAAACAAGGGACAGAATTGGCCAACGGTGATTTTGGGTAATTCTGCCTTTTGTTTTTTGGAAAATTATAGATATAATAGTGTATCTAAGAAAAAATATAATACTGCAGTTGAGAACCTGTCGGAAATGCAGGGAATTGATACAGGGGAGAGCTAGGTAATTCTTCACATAGATATCCTTGATATTCATAAAGATATTGCAGGCCGTGCAAACGGGACTGATGATCCATAAATTGATATATGGCAGTTAATCTCTGCATTCCGTCAATGATTGTCATACTGCCATCCGCATCTTCATGAAAATAAAAAATGGATATTGGTATATTTAACTGGAACGCAGTGAACAGCAGCTTCGTGTGCAGGTGTATTTTGCACCTGATAATTTATTGAAGTTCCGCCATCTTTTTCATACACATCCAATAATTCCTTTCTTTGGTAGTTTTGGCATTTTGAATATGCTGTTCGATTGCATGTATTTCAATCATCCAGTCGGCCTTGATGACGCCAAGATCAAAACAGCGTATGGCCTCCTGTATTTGTTTCTCCGGCAGATTGGCCTCCTTCATTCGTTCTATGAGGATTCGCGCATTTTTCATATAATGATGGTTCATAAAAGAACCTGTATTTGGCAGATATTCCAAATCAAAAATACGGTTTTTGCTGGCATTTGGAAGAAAGCAGGCATCTTCCGAGGATTCTGTAATATGCAGATAATACAGCAGCGCGCTTTCTTTGCCCTCTTTTTGACGAATAATGCGTCCGAGGCGCTGGACTCTTTGCCGTTGAGTTGAAGTGCCGGACAGAATGATGCCGATCGCCGTGTCGGGTACATCGACGCCCTCGTCAATGGCTTTGCAGGCGATCAGGATTCGGATATCGCCAAGGCGGAAACGTTCCATAGCATTTTTGTTTGCCTGGTTTCCCAGTTTGGAATGATATCGTCCCACTTTGCCGGGATAGTCGTTTCTCAGGCGTGTATACAGCTCCTCGGCCTGACGGATGCGTTCGCCAAATACCAGGATTTTATCGCGGATACCCAGAGATTTTATCAGGTCATATGCGCAGTCCAGCCGCTCCGAAGCCATGCAGACCAGATTTTTCCTGATAAATGAAAGGCGGATATACTGGCGTGCTGCGTCCGCGATCCCTTTGTTTTTGTTACCTGACAGACTGCGAAGCAGCTCGAAACGCTCTTGCTGATTGAATCTGCCAAGTTCCGGGAACGCTGACAGCAGTCTGAAGTAAAGGACAGACATTCGATCAGAAAGCTCCTGATATTCCGCCCATTCATCGCGCTGGAAAGAGAGTCCGATATGGAAGATATTGTATGGGCACACGGTGCGCCGCGCTGCCGCAGCCTCCATTTCATAACTGTATATTCTGCGTCCAAGCGCTGCGGCAAGTTCATGACCTGCCTGACCGGCGGGCAGCGTAGCGGATAGTCCCAGTGAAAAGAAATGCTTTTCATCAGGTTGCAAATGCGGCAGAAATTCAAAGATTAGCTGATTCTGCCTGCTTGTATAATGATGGCATTCATCAGCAATGAGCAGGACAGCCTTTTTATGGTGAAGCTCTGATAAAATCTGCCGTGCAAGCTCATAGCGCGCAGAGTTTATCACATAGATCATATAGCGGCAGTCTGCTGCGGATTTGTATCCTCCTCCGCGCAGTCCGATCATTTTTGATGTATTTTCATCAAGGAAGTTCCTTAACGTGTGATTCCATTGATGCATGAGTGTGCTCGTCGGAACAACGATTTTCACGCGCAGTTCCCGGTCTGTTTTCTCTGACAGCCGTTTGGCGGCAGTGAGCGCCAGAAGCGTTTTGCCGGAACCGGTCACAGCCTGCACCATTCCTCTGCCATTGTTCGCAAACCAACGTTTGAGACAATCCTCCTGCCATGGATAAAGTTCTTGCTGCATAATTTTGATCCTTTGAGTTTGTGGTAAATGATAAAATATTATATCAGAAAATGGACTTCTTTCAAACAAAATATTGAAAAAATATGTCGTTTCATATATACTTTTTATAGTTTGTAACGTATGATAAATAAATTTTTAGGTGCAATGGTGCACAGATGGGAGAATGAATGAATTACGAAGATTTTTATCAGGATCTGCTGCCGCAGCAGAAAAATGTAAAGGACGGACTGGCTGCCCTGCAGAAGCTGTTTAAAGCGGTGAACCGTGAGGTGGAGGGCGGAGATGTCAAGAGTCTTGTCAAGGACATGGAGACTATGGTGCAGGCTGTTTCGGCGCTTGCTGACTCTGTGAAAGCCATGAAGGCATCAGCAGACGGGTTTGATGCAAAAGGATATTTTGAGAGTGGGGAATTTGCGGCACAGATTCTTGCGGCCTGCGCAGAAAAAGGTGTGGATGTCCGTGGGGAATCTCCAGTTTATGAAATGTTTCCCTACCGCGTAAAGGTCGATACGGAAAATCAGGATCTTTATCTTGACCGGAAAAAGGTGCAGTGCATGCGCCCGGAAAGTTTTGTGGATATCGTAAAGAATGGACAGGACAGACTGAACAAGGCTCCGTTTAACGCCATGGCTTTTGCAAGTGAATTGTCGGATGCGTATGATTTGGCAATTTTAAAATATAACAGGCAGCCGCAGTCTGATATTTATCTGACAAATCTGTATAAAGTATTAGCGCCTATGAGCCGTTTCCGGAAGGATTATGACCAGCAGAGCTTCGCATTCGACCTTGCAAGACTCTATATTTCCGGAATAGAGGAAACGAAAAACGGGAAAAAGTTCCAGTTCGGTCCGACCCGGGTTGGGCAGAAGGCGATTCGCATTTTGGGCAGGGATGGAAAAGAACAGTTTCTGGCAACGATTCGTTTTTATGAGTAAATGGTGAAGGGAGGCGCAGTATGGAAGATGATTTCGGGGAACAGCTTCTGTGCGGAGTTGAATTTCTGACTGATTTCTGGCAGGAAAAATATTTTCAGGAATACATAAGGGATGGCGGCAGTAAGATCAAATTCATAACAGGGCGTCCGGGAAGCGGAAAAACGCATTTCCTGAAGCTGATGACAGCAGTTGCTGATAAGGAAAATTATAAGACAGCCCAGTTTTCTGCAAAGGATATCTGGCTGCATGATTTTAAGGACATCTATGTGGAGATTTTCAGACAGTGCGATGTCATGGCGTGTCTGGCGGCAGTCAGCCGCAAGGTGGTACAGCAGATGGGGTTTGAGTATGAAAAGATACCGGAAGGAATGCGCTTTATCGACTATCTTTCCCAGATTGATTCGGTAGATGCGATCACCAAACGCGAGATTCGTACGCTGCTGCGGAAAACCTTTCTGGATAATCCGCTGATGGACAATAATTTTGCGCTGGCATGCAGCATGCTCACGGGAAGTATTTTAGGCTATCCTATACTGGAGGAGCAGAATAAGGAACTGCTGATGGCGTGGCTGGAGGGAGACCGGTCCATAAAACTGTCTCAGCTGCGTGCACTGGATTTTTATCCGAGCCGCATTACCAAATATAATGCCAGGCATATGCTCCGTTCACTGGCGGAACTGGTCCGCATGGGCGGTCATTCGGGTCTGTTTGTCACGATTGATGATATGGAGATTCTGACCAGCCGTTCCAGTCTGGAAGCGATACATTATACAAAGGTAAAGCGGGAAGATACGTATGAGAGCGTCCGTCAGCTGATTGATGATATTGACAGTATGAAGAATATTATGTTTGTGTATGCTTTTGACCGAGAACTGCTCGACAATGAGAATGCAGGGATCAAGTCTTATCAGGCATTGTGGATGCGTATACAAAATGAGATTGTAGGAGAACGGTTTAACCGTTTTGCCGATATGATTGATATGGATCGTCTTGCGATGCAGGAGTATACACCAGAGGTGATTGTGGCGATGTCCGAGAGTATTGCAGGGGTGCAGAACAGTGCTTTGGCGCGTCCGTTGAATCTGGAAAGCGCAGAGCAGTTGATCGAACGGGCACACACAGGGGCAGTGGGCATTCCGCAGTTAATCCAAATGACGATGCAGGAGGTGGATGCTGATGTATGATTTTGAGGCAAGGCATATGATCGAAGCACTGCGGTCGGGCGTGCCGTCGCGTGCTGTGGGACAGTATTTTTCAGAGGCACGTCCGAAAATTATGAAGGAAATCTCAGACCATCTGGATCAGGTATGTGAGCAGGGAAAATCAAGCGGAATGGTGATTTGCGGAAAATATGGGGAAGGCAAGACGCATCTGCTGAATACAGTGTTTAATCTTGCCCATTCTAATAACATGGTAGTTTCCTATTTGTCACTGAGCAAGGAGACGCCGATGGACAAGCTCTATCTGGTGTATCAGAAATTGATACAGAGCACCTATCTTCCCCAGCGTGAGCAGCCTGGATTTTTGAGTGAACTGGACAAGATATCGGCCAAGAGTCCGACAGCAAATGAGATGCTTTTATATGCGGCCAAGCAGCTCGAGACAGATAAATTGTACTATCTGTTTCGATCTTATCTCAATACAGAGGATGCGGATGAAAAGTTCCTTTTGCAGGCGGATTTAGAGGGGGACTTTGTCGCAAATGCATCGCTGAAAAAGATTTATCGGCGCATTTTTAATCAGCCTGTAAAGTACAATGTGAATTTTACCAAAACCAAGCATTGCAGGGATTATATTTCATTTATGAGCCATCTCTTTACGCAGATGGGATATAAAGGATGGGCGATTTTGATTGATGAGACGGAGCTTATGGGGCGTCTTGGCAGGAAAGCGCGTCTGAATGCTTACCGGAATATGGCTGGGTTCCTGCTGCCGGATCAGTGTCCGGAAATGACGTTCAGTATTTTTGCGCTCAGTGCGTCTTATGTGGAGGACGTCATAGAGGGGAAACATGAGTATATGAATCTTGAGGAGATCTATCCAGAGGAACAGGAACCAGCCAGATCGGTATTGGATATGCTGACAAAGGCGCCTCAGCTGCTGCCCTTGACGAAAGAAGAAATCAACGAGGTGCTGTGCAAAATACAGGATTTTCATGGCAAGGCTTATGAATGGACGCCGAATTTATCTGCCGCTTCGCTGGCAGCTTCCACCCAGTCGGGCGGATATCTGCTGCGCACCAAGATCCGCGCGGCAATTGAGTTCTTAGACCAGCTTTATCAGTATGGGAAAGCGGGAAATACTGCGGTCAATGAGCTTGGGGAGGAGACGTTTGAGGAAGATGTACCGGCTATTGATGATTTTCCTATAGTTCCCTAAACGGGTTATTGATCGGTACCATTGGCGAGGTGAAATGAAGCGCCATCATACAGCATAGCTGAAAGCAAATCTGAGCCATCTTGATCCTGAGATACAGTATGGCTCAGATTTTGTTGTCAGGCATGCAGATTAAAAATTATCAAGTCTTTGCATACAATCCCCGAAATGATTGACTTCTTGGAAAATTATAGATATAATAATGTATCATAAGAAAAAATATGATACTGCGGCTGAGAACCTGTCAGAAATGCAGGGAATTGATACAGGGGAGAGCGTGGTACAAAAATGATTTCATGGGGGAATGACTATGTCTAAGCAATGGAATTTTAAGGACAAAAACAGCCTTAGCCAAAAGATTATCACAAAGATGGCAGGGATTACGGCTGTTATTTTTTTGCTTACAATTATGATGTCTGCTTTGCTCTCTGCAAAGTCGCTGGTGCGGGTGAACAGGGAAAAGCTGTCAGCAGTTGCTTATGAAAATGCTTTTTTGCTGGTGAGTGATATTGAGGAGGCGTATGGAAAAGTGATCGGCTTTGCGGGCGCGCTCAGAAATATTTCCACACTGGATCCAACTGAGCAGAGAGGGGCGATTGATACCGCTTTGGTGGGACTTTTGGAGGGCGGCGATGGATTTACGACCGCATTTGCTTATTTTGAGCAAAATGCCATTGCAGATGCGGACGGTGTGCCGTACAGTGTCCACAAAAAAGATATGGCGTATGAGGCAGTTGTCTATCCGAATGAGGAAAAGACAGGATATGTTTTTGAGAAGCATGAAGATGCCTTTGATAATTATGATAAAGAGTACTGGAAGCAGATCAAACAGAGCGGGGAACCGTATATTATGGACCCTTATGTGTATGAGCTGATGGGAAATAACATTATGATGATCAGCATCATTGCGCCGATTTGGGATGCGCAGGGCGAGTTTCTCGGCGTGTGCGGTGTTGATGTGGCGCTTGATAAGATGCAGGAGCAGCTTCTGATCAGCACGGATTATAAGTCGGCGCATCTGGTAGCGCTCGCGGAGGACAATACAATTCTGGTGGATTCTGCCGATAACACAACAGTTGGAAAGACGGCCTCCGAGGCGGGGTATAAGACCATGGAGGCGGATGTGCACAAGCTGAATGATATGCCTGAGGGAGAGCTTCGCAGCAGCCGTGCGCTGATTAAGGCAAGGAAAAATTATGGCACAAAAAGAGGCGGTATCTGTGTGACAATTCCACTGACGGTGAATAACAAAACGCATTGGACGCTGCACATGACGGTCAATGGGATGGAATTTTACGGACCGATAATTGAGGGCGCCGGGAAACTGACGTTTATAGTACTGGTGTTTGGATTTTTGCTGCTAAGATCTATGAACCGTATTATCAGGCGCGCGCTTGATCCGATTCAGGTGATTACGGAAGGCGCTGGGAAGCTGGAAGCCGGAGATTTGAATATTCACATTGATATCCAGTCGGAGGATGAGCTGGGGCGGCTCGCGCAGGCGTTTAACCATATCAGTACCATCATCAATAATTATGTGAAGGATATCTCGGAGCAGCTTTCTCAGATGGCGGATAACAATATGGATATCAATATCAGTCAGGATTACATAGGTGATTTTATACCAATTCAGGTATCCATTAAGAAGATTTCTGAATCGCTGAATGAAACGCTGCAAGAGATTGTTATTTCTGCGGATGAAGTGTCCGCAAGCTCTGAGAATGTGTCCTCCGGCGCTCAGATTCTGTCAGATGGCGCGACAGAGCAGGCATCGGCGATCGACCAGCTTGCAGCGTCAATTGAGAGCTTGTCGCAGGACGTGTCAGCAAATGCGAAGGACGCGCAGACAGCAAATAATTTCGTTTCCGAGGTGAACCGTCATATTGAGGAGAGCAACAAGGAAATGGAGCATTTAATACAGGCAATGTCAGAGATCAGCCATTCTTCTGGAGAGATTGAGAAGATTGTCAAGACGATTGAGGATATTGCGGCGCAGACCAATCTGCTGTCTTTGAATGCCTCCATTGAGGCGTCGAGGGCGGGAATGGCAGGAAAGGGCTTTGCTGTGGTGGCGAATGAAATCCGTGAGCTGGCGTCAAAGAGTGCGCAGGCGGTCAACCAGACAGCGTCTCTGATTGCAACGTCCCAGAAGGCGGTTGAGAATGGCATGACTATTGCGGACAACACGGCAAAGTCGCTGATGACAGTGGTAAAGGGGGCGGAGGAGATCTTATCTTCAATGGAAAAAATCAGCAACGCCTCACAGAATCAGAAGGGAGTACTAGAGCAGATTACAACAAATGTTGATTCAATCAGCAACGTAGTCCAGTCAAATTCCTCGTTTGCGCAGAACAGTGCAGCGACGAGCGCGGAGCTGTCAGACCAGTCCAAGCGCCTGCATGAACTGGTGAACCGCTTCCATTTGAAAAAGAACGCTTAATTTACTCTTTTTGTTTGAATTTTCGCAATAAACCTGCGGTGGCAAGCATGACAGCAAGTACTAATAAGACTGTCAGCATGACCACCGCAGTATTTTGTTTGGGAACAATCCGTTTGGTGGTTTTTGAAGGGGACTGTATGGACTCGGCGGCGTCTGTTTCCACTTGATCAAATTGCGCAGTGCCTCTTGCCGGCGCGCCGGAGGGATAGAGCGTATCAAAATCCGCGTCGGGTGCGTCAATGCAGATCCAGACATTGCGCATGCCGTAATAATAGCCGACATTTCCCCAACATCTGTTCTTTTCGTCAAGATAGACACTTTCGTATGACGGGAGGAAGTCGCCTGTCTGTATCATGTCATATGTCTCGGAACCGGGATATTTCCAGAGATAGATCTCCTTGTTCTGATACAGGGTGTCCAGAATGCCGGATTCAGAGACAATCTCCGCGGCGTATTCTTCGGCAAAGGAAATACTGTCATAGATCACATTCATATAATCCATTGGCAGCCAGCCTGTCTGATCAGCGTTTTCATAAATGCCCCAGAGGACGCCATCGGCGCTTTGATAGGTAAAGGAGATACGGGTTTGGGTGCCATTGTCTAAGCGGGTGATGATTTGCGGCGATTCGGGGCTTTGGTATACAATGACAACGCCGTCTGGACCATTTGCGGTGAACATACGGTTGATATGCGTGCATTCTCTGGCATGGCGGTTGTAGAAGTTATCATCGGGCCCCCAGATGAGATCTGCCTGCACGGGAAACGCATACAGCATACAGCACAACAGAATACTGAGCACAATAAAACATTTTTTCATTGAGATACCTCCAATTTTTGTTCTCACGGGCGTTCAAAGTAAATATATCAGCGAAAGCTGGCGCACGCCCGATGCGGCTTTGACAGCTTTGCTGTAAACAGGAAACGTGTTATAAGAGGAAGAACCCAGCGAGCCATGAGCACGTATTTGCTGTTAGCGATAACAGTACAGGGTGCTGAAGCTGCCATTCTTTTTTGGTGGAGAAGCTATGATAAATCAATGCTTCTGCGAGTATAACCAGAAGTTCTAACCCAAGCTGCAGCCACAGATCAGGGAGTGCTGGCAGATAGAGGCTTCCCAGCCAGTGCAGCAGCACGGCTGGAGGATTTGTGAGGATATTGACAAGCACTACCAGCAGCAGCTTTTGGCGGGAACGGATTTTGTATAAAACGGCCACTGCCAGCTCGATAAGGAGGGTAAACAGCAGGGCAGTGCCAAACATTTTTAAAAGCCAGTGTGTCATGAAAACCTCCTTAAAAGCCAGTGTACTAAGCCCGCCATCTATGGATTCCAGCGTATAAAATAATCAGGGAGAGCACGCTGCCCACGCAGGCTGCCACGTGTCCGTCTGATCTGGCGGAGAGTCCAAAGCAGGCGGGAAGGAAGCCAAGAAACAGCCCAAAGGTCAGAAAGCCAAAGGAAAATCCCGGCATATTGGGAAATTGGCAAATCATGAGATATAGTGTAATGGGCATTGTCATATTAAACAAAAACAGCGCAGCAACGCCAAAGGGCATCAGGTGCGCCCCTAAGTATGCGATGGCTGCCATGAGTAAGGATATGGTTGATACCTTCACAATGCCGTACCGCGCTGCCAGAACACCACCGGCGGCTTTTCCGAGGACAACAGCCAGCACGGCAGCCAGTCCGCCCAGCATGGAAGTTTTCCATGAAAAGGTGACTGTCATGCCAAGATACGAGCGCAGAAGCACAACGAGCAGGCAGCACAGCGGGAGAATGCCTGCTATTTTTGGCTGCTGTGGATTGTCCGCAATGCTGGTTTGGGCGGCAGCAGTGTGTGGCTTACTTTTTGCCTGCTTAAAGGCAGCGGCGCAGCACGCGAGCATCAAAATACAGACAGCCCACAGACAGTATTTTGCAATTCCATTTTTGGCTGCGAGTGTTCCGAGGTACAGGCCAAGTGCCCCCGGTGCGACAAAGATGCCGAGTCCTTTGCCGCACCAGTGCTGCTCGTTGTCCTCATAGATTGTGCCGACACCGCCGCCAATATGAAACAGGGCATTGCCCGTCCCCAGCACAACCGGATGGGTGATTGTGCCGAGGAGGGTGCACAGGACACCGAGGACTGCCACAAGACAGGGCACGGTGTTTTTGGCTTTGGGCGCTTTGCAGTCCAGCAGAACGCCAAGCGGCATTTGCAGTGCAAAGGCGCAGAAGTTGTACAGCAAAAAGTCCATTGGCTGATTTTGAGAGGTCAGGAAGCTGCCAAACATGGCGAAGGCGCAGACGCCGTCCACCATGAGATGCAGGAGTGAATACCACCGCGTCATGTGGCTGCCTTCTGTTTGCGGCTCTCCCATTTGGAGATGGTCTGGCGGCTTACACCCAGTTTGTCTGCGACCTCTTCCTGCGTCAAGCCGCTTTTTTTGCGTGCGTGAAATAAACTGTTTCCTAATTTCATATAAATCTCCCTCCTTGCGCGCTGCTTTGTTGTTAGAAGCTTTATTCAGTATACTGCCTGCTGGCTGAAAACACCACCAAGGAAATTATACAATTTCGCGCGTTTTCCTGACATGCTGTTCGCCGCATATTTTCGTTTTGTGGGGCTGTGCATAAAAGAATAGAGCAGCCAGTTTCGTCTGCTCTGATAAATCAATTTTATATTTTGACACAAAACATGAGGCGTCTGTGCAGGAATAGTTCCTTACATTTATAGTATACGCCTAAAATCACGAAAATGAAAGTCTGTTTTTATAGAAATTCTGGGTGTATACTTGGCATATGCTGTCAATTGGTATACTGATTTCAAAATACCGAAATGAATGACTTGCCTGTTTTCGAAGCAGTGTACTGTCTTTTCAATGAGAGGAATGGATACATATGAGATTATTAAAGAACAAATCGTTTCGGCTTCTGGTCTGGCTGCGTTGGTATCGTCGTTTGGCGACAGTCTGCACGCGCTGGCAATCACCTTGTCAGTCTATGAGTTATCTGGCTCGCTGGCAGGCGTGGGATACGCGATGATGGGTTTCGGGCTTTTGGTTGAGAAGAGAGGTTTCCAGCGGGGAGGAGAGATAAAATGAAGTCGGGGCAGTGGATGATATTGAACGACGGGCGCAGGATTGTGTTAGAGGATGAAGAGGAGATCTGTCTGACGCTCTATTCCTGTGCGGGCGCAGGACAGACTTTTTTGGTTCCATATCCGTCAGCGGGGTATGGCGGCGGAAGCTTATGGCTGTCATTATCAGAGAAATATCTGTTGTTTGCATACTACTCTGGGGAGAGCGAGGAGGCATATTGTTTATTCAGAATAGAAGACGGTGGGTTAAAGCTGGTGTATGAGTCTGGATACCGCTGTGGAGAGGGGGCGAGTTATGCTTTTGCAGACAATGAGACGTTCTTGGTTCAGGCGCTGCCTGCAAGTGTGGGCCCTTGGTATTTGGAGGAGGCCTGCACAGATGCAGATGGCAGACGGTATTTTGCATATGGTGAACTCAATATTTTGGATATACAAAAGGGCACAATGGAGAGACATTTACTCCGCGTAGTTCCCTCTGCGGATTGGGATGAACAGTTCGCAGAGGCAGAGGCGTTTTTTGTTGATGAAAAGACATCGAAGGATATGGTTACCCTTGCAATGCCATGGGGAGAGGAGGCGCTTTCGTTTCCATTAAAAGAGACCGTCATATTTTCACAATAGCTTGAGCGCGTCCTCAATCTGAGGCGCCCTCCGCTCATACACTGCGATAATCTTTGCAAGCTCATCTGTCGTAAGCTGCTTTTTATGCTCGGCATACAGCGCAATAAAGACCCAGAGCATGTGCGCTTTGGCAATGCCGAGCAGCAAATGTTTCGAGAAGCTGTAATCCTCAAAGATATCCAAAAAATTTGTATAAAGATAATACACATAATACTGCTGCAAGAACTCGTCGAGATTTGGCAGTTTTTGATACAGGTTTTGCTTTAACTGCGCAAGTTTTTTGTCGGCGGCAGCGGGATTGCGCTGGCTCAGGCGATAGAAGGTGCGGATATATTTCTGGCATAACTGATTCAGAAAGGGCAGCACCGTCCGCAGGCTTGGGTGGTAAAAGCCTTTGTAAAAAAGGGTGTTGAGCTGTTTTATTTGCATTGGATAGCGCTTGTCAGAAGTGTAGTCTATCGGGCTGGGGAGTGGTGTCTGGTGGAGGCAGGCATTTTGCGCGTCGCGCCCATAATCGAGGACTGCCATGCTGTCAAAGGCAGTTTTGCCATGCAGCAGCGCGGCAAGTTCGTCCCGTGAGCGCAGCAGATAATCGAGAAATTCCCTGTCATCATTGGTCGTGTTGACCTCGTATGCGGGGATATCCTCAGTCACAGTAAAGTCAAAAGGTTTGTGCTCAGAGACGGACACCAGAAAAAGCCTTGCCGCCTCGGGACAGGCAAGGTAGAGCGTCTCCTCACAGAAAAAGTCAAGGTTGTAGAGCTGGCGCGGAAACTGGATACACACGGCGGGCATATAGTCTGTACCGCGCTTTTTCTGCATTCTGCACAGGCGGTCAAATCCCCAGAACGGGCAGCCGTGCAGTGTGCTTCGAAAGGCGGTAATATCGCCGCTTTGATGGATTGCGCAGCGCAGCAGGAAGCCAAAAAAGCCTTTTTCTTTTAAATATTTTAAGTACATGCTGCGGTCGATGGGAACTTTCCAGCCGCGGCAGCAATTGACCGGGCACGCGGCGCCGGTGCAGTGAAATTCATTGTAGAGTGAAATTCTTTTTATTTGCCTTTTCGTTTGCATATTGGTACCTCGTCTGTGGCAGCAGTTTCTGGAAAAGTGCTTGCTCAACATTTCCTAAGTTTAAATCAATATGGGGGATTATGCAAGGGAGAAATCATCAAAAAGTCTTGTTTTAGTTGATTTTGCCTTCTTTTTTCGTTATACTTTTATTATTATCTGCAATAGAGAACGATTTATAAAATAGTGTGCAGATTTGTATACAGATGAGAGAGCGCGTGCAAAGAGTGCACAGATACAATGGAGTAAAAAAATTATGCGGTACATCAGGATGAGTGATGCGAAACCAGGCATGTGTCTGGCTTACAACATGTACGATGCCGACGGACATACACTGATATGCAGCGGCAGCACCTTGTCAAAGTTTTATATCAAAAAGCTCAATGAATATGGATTTAACGGCGTTTATATCAATGATGATCTGTCGGAGGATATTGAGATCGAGCCGGTGATCAGCCCGGACTTGCGGACAGAAGGACTTGTGACTGTCCGCAACAGCGATGTTGACGGCTGTAAGGAGGTGGCGAAGAAGATTGTGTCCCAGGTGCTGCACAAGGGAGTGCTGTCACTGGATTTGACGGATTTGCGGTGTTTTGACGGATATACTTACGCGCATTCCGTCAATGTGGCAGTGCTGGCGTGCATTATTGGGTTTGGGTTGAAAATGAACGAGGCTTCGCTCGAACAGTTGGTGATGGCGGGGCTTCTTCACGACCTTGGCAAGCTCGTGATTCCGCCGGAGATTTTGAACAAGCCGGCGCGTCTGACCAATGACGAGTATGAGGTTATGAAACAACATGCAACACTCTCCTATGAGATGATCAAGGAGCGCTGGGATATCTCCGCGCAGGTGAAGGCGGCAGTGCTGTATCATCATGAGAATGTGGACGGCAGCGGTTATCCGCAGGGCATCTACGGTGACAATATGACGATTTTCACCAAAATACTGCATGTGGCGGATGTGTATGATGCGCTGGTGTCACGGCGTCCGTACAAGAATCCGTACTCCCCGTTTGAGTCGTGTGAGTTTCTGATGGGCGCGGGCGGCATTATGTTTGACAGGCAGGTGGTGGAGGCGCTGTTATTGTACGTCCCATTTTATCCCAAGGGAACGCAGGTGGAGTTGTCAGACGGGCGGCAGGGAATTATTGTAGAAAATAAGGGAAACCGTAATTTACGGCCGTTGCTGAGACTTCTGGACGGCACAATGATGGATATGCTCGACCAGAAAAATTTTAATTTGACGATTTTGCATGGCGTCAATGAAGAGATCATGGACCCCTGCGCGGAGGAGTCTGAGCGCCGCAAGATGCTCACGCCATTCAAAAAGTACCGCATTATGATTATTGATGATATGCTGATTAATTTACAGACCTTTCGCGGATTTCTGCAAAATGTATACGAGCTGAGTATGCTGACTTCGGTAGGACAGGCATTGCTGCAATTAAAGCGCCAGCCAGAGCCAGATCTGGTGATACTTGACATGGATATGCCTGAGATGAACGGCATTGACGCGTCTGCCAAGATTCGGGATTTAATAGGAAATACAGTGCCCGTCCTCTTTGTCATAGACAGCTATGACAAAAGTCTTGTCGCGCGCTGCCGCAAAGCCGGCGCAGCAGGATATATCGTGCGGCCCTATAAGCCCACTTATGTGAAATCGGAAATCAAGCGCATTCTTTCAGGGCAAAAAATTACGGAATAGAAATGCAATAAAAACAGAACAAAATACCAAATAAATATTGACTTTCCGACTTTTTAAAAATATAATGAATTAGTTGATTAGAAAGCGCATGCTTTTACGCATGCGCTTTCGTTGTGTGTAAAAACAAAAGGCGCACTGGCGCGAAAGGAAAGTATTATATATGGAAACTTTACGATTTAACGAACTGAATTTAAGCGCTGAGATACTTCGGGGCGTGAAGGAGATGGGCTTTGAGGAGGCCTCTCCCATACAGAGCAAGGCGATACCCATCGCAATGACCGGCGCAGATATCATTGGGCAGGCGCAGACGGGAACTGGAAAGACGGCGGCGTTTGGCATTCCTGTGCTGGAGAAAGTCAGAAAAGAAATCAAGCATCCGCAGACGCTGATTCTCTGCCCGACGAGAGAGCTTGCAGTGCAGGCGGCGGAGGAAATCCGCAGGCTAGCCAAGTACATGCACGGTGTCAAGGTGCTGCCAATTTACGGCGGACAGGATATCACCAAGCAGATTCGCGCACTCAAGGGAACACAGATAATCATCGGTACGCCGGGGCGCGTGATGGACCATCTGCGCCGTAAGACCATTCGCTGTGACCATGTGGACACCATCGTGTTAGACGAGGCGGATGAGATGCTCAATATGGGATTTCGCGAGGACATCGAGACCGTGCTTGAGTATATTCCAAACAAGGAACGGCAGACGATTTTATTCTCCGCGACGATGCCGCAGGCAATCCTGGATATTACCAAGAATTATCAGAAGCCGGATGCGAAGATGATTAAGGTGGTCAAAAAGGAACTGACTGTGCCCAAAATCGAGCAGTATTATCTTGATGTAAAGCGAAAAGATAAGGTTGAGGTGCTCTGCCGCCTGCTGGATTATTATGAGCCGAAGCTGTCGCTGGTATTCTGCAATACAAAGAAGATGGTAGATGATCTGACAGAGATTTTGAAAGGAAGAGGATACTTTGCAGAAGGGCTTCACGGAGATATGAGCCAAGCGCAGCGCGACCGTGTGATGAAGAGTTTTCGAACCGGCAAGACCGATATTTTGATCGCGACAGATGTCGCGGCGCGCGGTATTGATGTGGATGACGTGGAGGCGGTATTCAATTATGATATTCCGCAGGACGATGAGTATTATGTGCACCGCATAGGCAGGACAGGGCGCGCAGGGCGGACAGGGCGTTCCTTCACCTTTGTAAAAGGAAAGGAAGTCTACAAGCTAAAGGACATCATGCGCTACTGCAAGACGAAAATCTATGCGATGCCAGTGCCGTCCCTCAACGATGTGAACCAGATTAAAATCGAGAAGGTTATGGACAAAATCGGCAATGTAATCGAGGAGGAAGATCTGACTGCAATGATTAACACCATCGAGAAACAGATCAACGAGTCTGACTACACGGCGATGGACATTGCGGCGGCATTTCTCAAACTGTATATGGGACAGTTAAATGAAGGCAGTGACGCCAGCGTAGAGTACACGTTTGACAATACGGGTGCAGAGGAGGAGGGCATGGCGCGTCTTTTCATCAATATCGGCAAGGCGCAGAAGGTCAAGGCAAAGGATATCCTAGGCGCAATCGCGGGCGAGGCGAATATCCCCGGCAAGCTGGTGGGGGCGATTGACCTCTATGATAAGTACACCTTTGTGGAGGTGCCCAAGGAGAACGCAGCGGATGTGCTCGCGGCGATGAAAAATGTCAAAATAAAAGGGAAGACGATCAATATCGAGCCTGCAAATGCGAAATAGTGTATTTATTTTCATGGGGGAGACAGAATGTTTGAATTCGTAAAGGCTAGTACATCAGATGCCTTGGTGATCAATGGGATTTCGAAACGTTCATTTGACAGTGATGCAGCGGTAGGGGCACCTTGCAAAGGAGGACCTCCCGGGTATATGTCGGTACAGTTTCACACAAAGATGGCAAGAACCAATCATCTGTACAAACTGTTGCTTGACGGACTTATTATAGGCGCGGCGATTCTTTTTGCGGATGGGGAGAAACTTCACGTGGGAAGAATATTTATTAGTCCAGAATATCACAGAAAAGGATATGGTGTTTATATGATGCGGGAAATTGAAAGAATGTTTCCAGAGGTAAAAGAAATGTATCTTGACACGCCTGTTTGGAATATTCGCACCAATTCTTTTTATCCCAAATTGGGGTATACGGTGTATAAGAGAGACGGTGAGTTTGTGTATTATACAAAAATAGTGGAATAATACCAGAGCGTATAAAGTACCAGAGCGCATAGAGACTGATCAGATCAGCCTATGCGCTTTGTTTATGCACAGACCCGTGCAAAGGAAATAACTACTAAAGAGAAGCACGGGTCGCGCATGAGTAGGGAAGATAACCCTTCCCTGATCGATATTGACGTTACATACTTATAGGGCGATAAAAACAGCACTTTATTTCCACAGTTTTTGGTCGAGCTGGTTTATCACCGGCGCACTCAGGTAAGGTGAGATTTTCTCGAACATGGTGTAGTTCAGAACGCCGCCCTCGTCAAGATAGTAATTCAGACAAGTCTCAATCTGGGAATCATCTAAATAATAGATCGTTTCTGTAAATACATCGTAAAATTCCTCTACTGGGAGGGTCATGAGCAGCTTGACGCAATATTCCTGTTCCAGATAGGGCATCAGTGTTTTAATGGTATCCGCGTTGAGCGGCTCGATGGTGCCCTCTTGGAGTGCCTCAGTCAAGTACTGGCTGGACAGTTTTTCGTCAGAATAAATCAGGAACGTTTGGAGTTCATCGGGCGTAAAATCCATTCCTTTGCGCAGCATGTCATGAAAAATTTCACTGGCTTCCGCTGGCTCCATGATGTGCAGGATATTCATGATCTCGTCTTTTTGGTACGGTTTGCCAGACAGTATAGTGTCTTTTATGAGCGGTATTTTTTCCTCCTCTTCCGATCGAAAGACACTTTCAAATTTACTGGTTTTTATGCTGGAAAAATCTATGGCAAGATTTTTGAGCTTTGCGCCCTGACCGACCATTTTGAGAACATTTCTGCCTTTTTGCATCGTGATGGTCTGTGTTGACTTCTCCCCTGTCTCGTTGAGCGTGACAATATTTTTGTCCGGTGCGACATAGATTACTTTGAATCTGCCGTCAACACACTCAAAGGAGGTCGTTATGCTGACATCAATCTCCTGATCTGCATAGGCGATGAGGAAGGAGTCCGTGCCGTAGAGTATAAAACCAGATGCGCTGATTTTGTTGTTGCCTCCAGTGTAAACGCGGGCATAAAAGTTTTTGTGGTTGTCGTTTCCCGCGAGCAGGCTGTCATCATCATAGGCGTTCCATGCATCTCCTGATTTGCTGGCGGCGGGAACATTGTCCAGAAAGTTGTCTGTGGAAAGCATGGAAGTCAGAATCTGTGAGAAGATACTATCATTGTCAGAGTCTGTTTCGCTTTGCGGTTCTTTGGCAGCGGCGTAATCCTCTTGGGAAATCCAGATGGTGCCGCAGGCGGTAAACGTCAGTGCGATCATCAGTGTACAGGCAGAGAGCAGCAGCCGGAAGCGGGATATTCTCTGATAGTGTACGATGTGGGCAAGACGCTTCTTTAAGTCTTTTTTATTTGTATAGAATGTGGTGGCAAGTGCATTGGTGCGGTGATTGACAGCCTGTTCTGCGGTGTCCAGAAGTACGTTGCCGTACAGTTTCTTGCCTGTATCGGTCAGTTGTGGGAGAATCTGCTCGTCGCAGGAGAGTTCACAATCACTGTCGATCAGCCTGCCGATGCAGTGCAGGAGTGGATTGAACCAGTGGAGACAGAGCAGAAGCTGGTAAACCCATTTGTACAGTAAATCTTTTTTCGCGACATGAATCAGCTCATGGTGGAGGATAAGCTGATACTGGGGCAGCATACGAGCGTCGTCAGCGGTCTGTGGCAGGATAATAACTGGGCGGAATAGTCCGATCGTCAGCGGACCCAGTATAGACGGGCTTTCATACAATGCAGGAGATTTCTGTATATGAAGCCTGATGCATAAGCTGTTTTTGAGGCTGGTCACGCGCCAGTCTGTAATGGGAACGCAGTTCTTTTTGACAGCGGCTTTGAAACGAAGATAGTTTACAAGCTTGATAAAAAGAAGGAGTATGGCAGCAAGAAACCACAGGTATGCGGCGGCAGTCAGCAGCTTTTGTGCGGTGGCGGCACCTGAGAGACTCCGGCCTAGGAGGTTTTCAGAAAGCCTTCTAATTTTGGAAGCGGCTGTGCTGTCTGCTGGCGGGCTGCTGACATTTTCGCCGTGAGATTGCGTCAGGTTGTTGTCTGTAGCAGCTATATTTTCGGTGTTGCTGTTGTGTTCCATTATGGTTGAAGTCGTGCTTGGGCGCATATCGCTGTTTGTATCTTTTGAATATGAGTTTGCATTTGCCAATTCAGACAGTTGGATATCTGTGTGAAACTCGGAGTCAAAGTGAAATGGCAGCAGCAGCCGCACGACGACGAGCAGCCAGATATAGTAATTCCATTTGGCTGAAAAGTATTTTCTGGTCAGGGGGCGCAGTGCGATGAGAAAGAATCCAATCAATGCCCCCGACAGAGATAGAGACAGGACCGTCAAAAATAGCTGACTTATTATAAGGTGTTCCATAGAAATCCCTCCATTTTCGTTCAATCATAAGTTCTGGTTAAAAAAGTCGCGCAGTTCCTCGATGTCCTTTTTGGTCAGGGCGTCGCTGTCAACTAACGCCGCGGCCAGACTTTTGGTTCTGCCCTTGAAAAATTTGTCCACAAAACTTTTGGTCTCAGCGCGGACATATGCCTCGCGCTTGATACAGGGAGTGTAATAATATACTTCGCGCTTTTCCTGAGCGACGGCGCCTTTTTTGACTAGGCGGTTTATGAGTGTCAGAATGGTGGTGCGCTCCCAGTTCTTATGTTCGGTTAAGATAGTTCGGATTTCTGCGGCATTTAAGGCATGATCTGCCGCCCAGAGGACCTCGAGTATTTCCAGCTCGGAATCGGATACGGTGATGTTTGGGCTCATAAAAATTTCTCCTTTATTTGATAAAATGTGTTTTGGTGTCTGTGAAACTTGTAATTATTTTGTGCGTTCGCGTTGATGAAGTGCTGACTACTTGCGTAGACAATTATAGTTTACGACTGTAGACAGAGAATGTCAAGAGGGGGAGGAAAATTATTTTATTTCGCCTGAAACTTTTTGGCAGCCCCAGCGGTCTAATCATACAGAACGAATCGAGGAGGTGAAAAGAGTGCACATATTTTCCCGTAAACATACGAACCAAGAGCTCATCGAACAGATGCTTCTCGACAACTACAATCAATACTATCGTCTCGCATACAGTTATGCCCACAACGAAGCAGACGCCTGCGATATTGTACAAAACGGTGCATACAGGGCGCTGCGCAGCAGCCATACGCTTAAAAAGACAGAATATGCCCAGACATGGGTCTACCGCATTATGCTGAACGAGTGCTTTCGGTCCCTGAAACAACCGCAGCATCTTTCCTATGAACAGATACAGGACGAAATGGGAAATGAGCCATTCTACACGGAGGACGGCAGTACGAATCTTGACTTGCAAAGGGCGCTGGATGCCCTGCCTGAGCAGGATAAGGCAGTTGTGATATTGAGGTATTTCGAGGAACTGAAGCTAGAGGAGATTGCCGTGATTTTGGAGGAGAATTTAAGCACTGTCAAGAGCAGGCTGTACCGCAGCATGAAGAAGCTTCGCGGGGTGCTTGGGGAGGAATTGTAGATGAAAGCGAAAAACAACAGCCACAATGGATAGGAGGGGTATGATGACGGACCAAAAGCATCGCTTGCTGGAAGATCAATTGCAGGGACTTAAAAAAGATTATATGAAGCATCAAATGTCGGAAACGCAGCTCGAACAACTGCGCCAAAAAATCAAGGAGGCGAAAACAATGGATAAAACAGTGAATAATACAAGGACCAAAAGCAGACAAAACCAGACGAATCCCATAAAATATGCAGCCATCGCAGCCGCAGCGCTCATAGGACTCTTTGTCATTCTGCCCAACACCTCAGGAGCGATTGCACATGCGATGGAACAGCTTCCGCTGATTGGGCAGCTTGTGAAGGTGGTCACGTTCCGAAACTATGAATATGAAACGGACCGCAATATGGCAGATATTGAAGTCCCGGAGATTCAGGCGGAAATAAAACCGGACGAACAGCCAAAGGACAGCATCGTGCAGGAGAACTTAGACCGCACCACGGCGGAGATCAATACGGAGATTCAAAGCATTACCGATCAGCTGATTCAGGAATTTGAGACAAATCTGAAAGATGAACAAGGCTATCAGGATGTGGTTGTAAAGAGTGAGGTACTTGCCACAACACCCGATTATTTTACACTGAAACTACTCTGCTATCAGGGAGCAGGCAGCGGCTATCAGTGGAACTATTTTTATACCATTGATTTAAAAACAGGTGAACGGTTACAGCTAAAAGCGCTTTTTCAGGAAGGTGCGGATTACATCACACCAATCAGTGAGGAAATCAAACGCCAGATGCAGGAACGAATGGATGCCGACGAAAATGTATATTATTGGCTCAACGATGAGATTGAGGAGTGGAATTTTCAGGCAATCACAGACGAGACAAACTTTTATCTGAATGAGAAGGACAATGTGGTCATCGCATTCAATGAGGGCGATGTAGCGCCTATGTACATGGGAACCGTCGAGTTTGAGATTCCGGCGGAGGTGCTTTCGGCTATCCGCAACTGATATTTCATATGAAAGCGTCGGTGGCACGGAAGTGATATAAAACAAAACGTTTGTATGCAAAGCCATCTTGTGTAACAAGGAAAAATGCCTCGTATTCTTGACAACCGGGGGCAATCATGTTTATAATGATACATAGTTCCCGGTTGTTATGACGTGTAAAGCATTGCAGGAAATGACGATGTTGTGCGCAGAAGCCTTCTTTGAGAAGTCTTGGGCAGCGGGGATAGAGAATAGGTTATAAAAACGATGACGGAGACAGTACATAATTTCAGAAAATCACAGAGAGCCGGGGCAGGTGTGAGCCGGCATGAGTATGGGATTGTCGAAGATCACTCCTGAGTTTCAGTCCGAACTGTATTGTTTGTTTGATACGTATTAGTACGTATTTGATGCGCTTGGTGTGAAGGCAGTATTGATGCCTTGGAAGTGTATTGGACCAGACATAGTAGGCACTGACGTAGTTTCTGCGTTACAGGAAACGTGTATAAAAGTTTTTCGGTATTTCTGGGATGTTGTGCATGTACAGAAATCGGAAAAACGGAGTACGCTGTAATTAGGTGGTATTACGATTATGAGGCTCTCGTCCTATTTACAGGATGAGAGCCTTTTTGCACACGGGCGTCCCAAGGAAAAATGTCAGCTGAAGCTGACGGACACTCGGCGCAATTGCTTTTCTTTTTTGGAGGAGAGGAGGCGGTGTGATGGATGTGATCTCGGAGATTTTGGAGATGATTGGGGAAATTGCAGAGCTGATTGTAACGGAGATTTTAAGAAAGAAAAAGCTAAGAAAATAAAACAGAACAAGGAAAATGAGAGGAGCAGGAAAAAACAATGTACAACAAAGTAGACACCAACCTGAACTTTGTGGACAGGGAAAAAAATGTAGAGAAATTCTGGAAGGACAATGACATTTTCAGGAAAAGCATGGACAGTCGTAAGGAGGGCGAGACCTATACTTTTTATGATGGACCGCCGACGGCAAACGGCAAGCCGCACATCGGCCATGTGCTGACGCGTGTCATCAAGGACATGATTCCGCGTTACCGCACCATGAAGGGATATATGGTGCCGAGAAAGGCAGGATGGGACACGCACGGACTTCCTGTTGAGCTTGAGGTAGAGAAGCTTTTGGGCTTGAATGGCAAAGACCAGATTGAGGAGTACGGCATGGAGCCGTTTATCAAGAAGTGCAAGGAGTCTGTCTGGAAATACAAGGGCATGTGGGAGGATTTCTCAGGAACCGTTGGCTTCTGGGCGGATATGGACGACCCCTATGTGACGTATGACGACAATTTCATCGAGTCCGAATGGTGGGCGCTGAAAGAAATCTGGGACAAAAAATTATTGTATAAAGGCTTCAAGATTGTGCCGTACTGCCCGCGCTGCGGAACGCCTTTGTCCTCGCAGGAGGTGGCGCAGGGCTATAAGACCGTAAAGGAGCGCTCCGCGGTTGTGCGCTTTCAGGTGGTTGGCGAGGACGCCTATTTCCTCGCGTGGACGACAACGCCATGGACACTTCCGTCCAATGTGGCGCTCTGCGTAAATCCCGATGAGACATACTGTAAGGTAAAGGCGGCGGACGGCTGCACTTACTATATGGCGGAAGCACTGCTTGACAAGGTGCTCGGCAAACTGGCGGAAAATGAGGGCGACAAGGCGTATGAGGTGCTGGAAACCTACAAGGGTACGGATTTAGAGTACAAGGCGTATGTACCGCTGTTTGACTTTGCGGCAGGCATCATTGAAAAGCAGCACAAAAAGGCGCATTTTATCACTTGTGACACGTATGTCACAATGACAGACGGTACTGGCATCGTACACATTGCCCCTGCGTTTGGTGAGGATGATGCCAATGTCGGCAGAAAGTATGAGCTGCCGTTTGTACAGCTTGTCAACGGAAAGGGCGAGATGACAGAGGAGACCTCCTACGCTGGCGTTTTCGTGAAAAAGGCGGACCCGATAATTTTGAAGGACTTGGAGGAGAAGGGACTGCTGTTTGACGCGCCGAAATTCGAGCATGAGTATCCGCACTGCTGGCGCTGTGACACACCGCTAATCTACTATGCGCGCGAGTCATGGTTTATCAAGATGACAGCGGTAAAAGAGGACTTGGTGCGCAACAACAACACAGTCAACTGGATTCCAGAGTCTATCGGAAAAGGGCGTTTTGGCGACTGGCTTGAGAACATTCAGGACTGGGGCATCTCGCGGAATCGTTACTGGGGAACGCCGCTCAATGTGTGGGAGTGCGAGTGCGGCCATCAGGAGTGCATCGGCAGCAGGCAGGAGCTTGCGGACCGAAGCGGGAATCCCGACGCGGTAAAAGTCGAGCTGCACAGACCTTATATTGATGAGGTGACTTTTAAATGCCCGGACTGCGGCAAGGAGATGCGCAGGGTTCCAGAGGTTATTGACTGCTGGTTTGACTCCGGCGCCATGCCGTTTGCACAGCATCACTATCCTTTTGAAAATAAGGAATTGTTCGAGCAGCAGTTTCCGGCACAGTTTATCTCGGAGGCGGTTGACCAGACGCGCGGCTGGTTCTACTCGCTGATGGCGGAATCCACGCTGTTGTTTAACAAGGCGCCCTATGAGAATGTTATCGTGCTTGGCCATGTTCAGGACGAGAACGGGCAGAAGATGTCCAAGTCAAAGGGCAATGCGGTAGACCCGTTTGAGGCGCTGGAAACCTACGGGGCAGATGCAATCCGCTGGTATTTTTACGTCAATTCCGCACCTTGGCTTCCGAACCGTTTCCACGGCAAGGCAGTGCAGGAGGGACAGCGCAAATTCATGGGAACACTGTGGAACACTTACGCGTTTTTCGTACTCTACGCAAATATTGACGGTTTTGACGCGACGAAATACACATTGGAGTATGACAAACTTCCGGTGATGGACAAATGGCTTTTGTCAAAGCTCAACACGGTGGTCGGCGCTGTGGACAATGACCTTGAAAACTACAGGATTCCCGAGGCGGCGCGCGCTTTGCAGGAGTTTGTGGACGAGATGAGCAACTGGTATGTACGGCGCAGCCGTGAACGGTTCTGGGCAAAGGGCATGGAACAGGACAAGATTAACGCATACATGACACTTTACACCGCACTTGTGACCATCTCTAAGGCGGCGGCGCCGATGATTCCGTTTATGACGGAGGACATTTACCGAAATCTTGTTTGCAGTATTGACCCGTCGGCGCCGGAAAGTATCCATCTGTGCGATTTCCCGTCAGTTGACGAGAAGTTCATTGACAAACAGCTCGAGACGGATATGGAGGCAGTGCTAAAGACCGTGGTGATGGGACGCGCATGCCGCAATACGGCAAATATCAAGAACCGTCAGCCAATCAGTACCATGTTTATCAAGGCGCCGTTTACACTGGGCGCATTCTATCAGGAAATCATCGAGGACGAGCTGAATGTCAAAAAGGTGGTGTTTACAGATGATGTGCGGGAATTTACGACCTACACCTTTAAACCGCAGTTAAAGACTGTGGGACCTAAGTACGGCAAGCAGCTTGGCGGCATCAGGGAAAAGCTTTCCACGATTGACGGAAATGCGGCGATGGATGCGCTGAAAGCAGACGGGGTTATTGCGTTTGACGTGAATGGAACAGAAGTGAAGCTTGCCGAGGAGGACTTGCTGATTGACATTTCCCAGAAAGAGGGCTATGTGACAGAGGCGGACAATACGGTGACGGTCGTGCTTGACACGAATCTGACAGAGGAGCTTGTCGAGGAGGGCTTTGTCTACGAGGTCATCAGCAAGGTACAGACCATGCGTAAGGATTCCGGCTTTGAGGTGATGGACCATATCAAGGTTTACATCAGCGGAAATGACACGATTGTCAGTGTTGTACAGAAGAACGAGAAGGCAATCGGCGAAAAGGTTCTCGCGGATGCGTTTGTATATGGCGAGGACAATGTGCCCAATGCAAAGAACTGGAATATTAATGGTGAGAACGCTACAGTGGGCGTGGCGCGTTGTTAGTGTGCGGACTTACGCCGGCGGTCTGTACACTGGGGTTTTAGGAGAGATTGAAATATGAAAAAGAGTCGCCGAATTATAAAAATTGTATTGATTACGTCGGGCGCGTTGCTCGTAATCTTTGTCATCGGGTCGTTTATGCTGATCAATCATTTTATGAAGGAATATTTTAACCGGAGTGAGCAGAAGAAGTATTCCGAGTATATGCGCTGGGCGGATTTTGAAGATTTTCCGAGGGAAACTGTGACATTTGCCTCTGGCAGTGAGACGTTGACAGGCTACATCTACGGCAAAGACAAGCCGGCAAAAGGGCTTGTGGTGGTTTCGCACGGGCTGGGCGGATATTCGGAGGGCTATATCAACGAGACAAAATATTTCGTGGACAATGGGTTTATGGTATTTGCCTATGACAATACAGGCAGTGGCGCATCGACGGGCGACAGTTGTATCGGGCTGGTGCAGTCGGCGCTCGATTTGGACAGTGCGCTGACTTATGTGGAGCAGAATGCTGTCTTTGACGGGCTGCCCATCTGCCTATACGGGCATAGCTGGGGCGGCTTTGCCACGACGGCTGTGCTGAATCTGGACCATGATATCGCAGCGGTTGCCAGCCTTGCGGGGTACAACGACAGTATACAGGAGATGACATATGTCGGGAAAAGTCTGATCGGGTCCTTTGCCTATGTGGAAAAACCGTTTATATGGCTCACGCTGCGCCTCACTTTTGGGGATAAGATGAATCTCACTGCGGCAGATGGCATCAACCGCGCAGTCAACACGGCAGTTATGATTGTCCAAGGAGATCAAGATGACTTTGTGGGATTTGACGGACCATGCATTTATGCCAATCGCGATAAAATCACAAGAACCGATGTGAAGTATGTGCTGCTGGAGGGCAGAGAGCATGGCGACCTCATGATGGATTACAGCGAGGAACGTCTGGCATATATGGAAAAACTGGATGCGGAGTATCAAGAGATGCTCGAGCAGTACCAAGATGAGATTCCAGATGAAATTCTCAAAGCGTGGAATGACACGATTGACAAAAAGCTGACCTCGCAGTTGAACACTGAATTGTTTGAGGATATTGTGGACTTTTATATGCAGGCGATTGCACATCGAGCGTAACAGTGATGAGAAGTAAAGGACGCCAGGCAGTGTACGCCTGGCGCCTGATGAGTGCCGGATAGTGAACTATGGAAAAGAGGTCTGGCGGGACAGGACGCGAAAACTTGTCATAATAGTAGTGTGAAAGAAAGTAGAGGAAAACCATAAATTGGCGCACTTGAATAAGCTGTCTAAGGCAGGCAGCTTTTGAAGCGCTATGGAGTGAGAAAATTAGATTAAGAAGCTAACGGTTCATCCCAGCGGATTCATTGCTGCCGGGGGTTAGACCAGCCCAGCAGCATAAGCGTTTGGAACTCGAGAACTGAGAAAGTGGACAGCATTTTCAAAATCAGGATTAGAAGAAATCATGTTTTCAATCATTTTATCAACATCATTGATTTCAGCTGTGATATAATCCATATGTGCACAGACAAGGCGCATACGATGTTTTTGGGCATCAGTCATCTGATATCCTTCGACGGATTCTATAACAGCATCTTCTTTGGATTTGAGGCTCCTTAGAAGTTTAGATGCGATTTCTTCGTGGTTAATGGATGTACCCGATTGTTCAAGCAGATAGTCAATAATGGATGTGGATGACTTCCCGAAGATATCGGAAACAACAGAATCTAATGCAACATTGCAAACAGTAAGGAACTGTAGGAAAATATTCTACGCAATCTGCATCACAGTTCCTTATGGCAATTACTCTATAAATGTCATTGATATTTCCAGATTTTAATGCAACATTGCTTCCGCAATTCACAGGCATTTCATATAATGGCGTACACTCTGGCAAGTATTCTTCAAAAACAAGATGAGCTATCAAATCATTAATTGCTGCCATAAATCGGTTGTTCTCCTTTAAATTTTTATCTCTATACTCTATAATACATTCCAATATCCTGCTTTTTTTGATCCTACTCTTTCAATATAGCCATTTTCACGCAGAAATGAAATATTATTATCTACAGCCGTTTTGCTAATTCCTAAGAT
>Ga0137307_100985_pt1 | contig 29433 bp, 23 predicted proteins | sample NAcewD2O_March_2_FD_97180 | JGI IMG/M metagenome (GOLD analysis project Ga0137307, IMG submission 97180) | Mouse cecal microbial communities from Vienna, Austria - N-Acetylglucosamine amended D2O_March | ecosystem: Host-associated > Mammals > Digestive system > Large intestine > Cecum | place... | reverse complement strand
TAAGCCATGAAAAAACGCAAAGGATTTCTCTATTATTTTGTCCGAAACAAAAACGGCATGATCGGGTTTGCCGGCGTGCTGCTGATCGTGGTAATCGGGATGGCGGGAACGCTGGTCATCCCGAAACCGGAGGGGTATACCAATGATATTCTGATGGCTCCCAGCGCCCTTCACTGGCTGGGAACCGATAATCTGGGGCTGGATATTTTTGCGGAGCTGGTCTGGGGGGCGCAGACATCCCTTTACGTATCCATTCTGGCCATGCTGATCGCAGGGGTGATCGGCATTCCGCTGGGGCTGGTGTGCGGCTATGCAAACGGATGGGTCAGAGAGTGCATCGACGGCATGATTGACATTTTTATGACGCTGCCCATGCTGCCGCTGATGATTATCGTAGCGGCTATTATGGGAACTTCCATAACGAACGTGGCGCTGATTCTGGGCGTGTTCTCCTGGCCTCAGTTAGCCAGAGTGACGAAAAACAGCACGCTGAAAATCCGGGAGATGCAGTATATCGAAGCGGCCACCTGCCTGGGCATTCCGCCGGGACGGATTCTGTACCGCCATGTGCTGATTAACGCTTCCGGCCCCGTGCTGGTAAACATGACCCTGGTCATGGCCTCCGCCGTCCTGACAGAAGCCAGTTTAAGCTTTCTGGGTCTGGGGGACCCTACCACCTGGAGCTGGGGAACCATTTTGAAACAGGCATGGAGCCAGAACGCCGTCATCAGCAGCCCCAATCCCTGGTGGTGGTGGCTGATCCCAAGCCTGTGCATCGTGGTATACGTGGTCTGCTTTAATCTGTTCGGAACAGCGCTGAATGACTGCCTGAATCCGAAAGGGAGAGAGTAAATAAAAAAGGAGTTGCGGAACTCTAATAAGGAGTGAGAAGTATGTATGATTTTTTGATTCGAAACGGCATGGTAATCGACGGAACCGGGAAGCCGGCCGTGAAAGCGGATGTGGCCGTGAAGGGGGACCGGGTTGTCCGTATCGGGCCGGAGCTTGCCGGGGAGGCGAAGGAGGTTTATGATGCGGCGGGAAAATATGTGATTCCCGGCCTGATCGACCCTCATGTTCATGAAGAATGGTACTGTTTTGACGACGGGCGTTACGAGTCCTATATCCGTCAGGGCGTGACTACGCTGGTCAACGGCAATTGCAGCCACAGCATTGTGCCGGGCCATAAGAAAGAGATACTGGATTATTATCTGGGCAACGGCCTGGTGGGCTTAAAGCAGTACAGGCGTTATCTGGAGGAATGGCCGGACTGGCATGATTTTGCCGGTTACTGCCAAGCGGTGGCCGGTGCCGGCACAAACTGCAATTTCGTCACCCTGCTGGGCCACGGCAGCATCCGGCAGTATGTGATGCACGGCGCTTACAACAGAAAGCCGGATGAGCTGGAACAGGCCCAGATTGAAACGATCATCCGCCATAACATGGATCAGGGCGCCTTTGGAATATCCTTTGGCCTGGACTATGTGCCCAGCCGCTATGCTTCCATGGACGAGCTGTGCGACGTGGTTCGCCAGATCAAGCGGTATGACGGAGTTGCGGCGGCACATCTGCGCCACCAGATCGGTATTCCGGAATCCACTGCGGAGTTCTGCGAGGTGGGACGGCGCACCGGCGCGAAGATTCAGATTTCTCATCTGGCCTCCGCCGTGCCGGAAGCCTATGACATCGCATTAAAGGCCATTGAGGAAGAAGGGGTCAGAGCCCGGATTGACGTGATTCCCGACAGCGTGGGCCACTGCACCGGAAAGGAGCGGATGCTGCTGTTTACCATGGCTTTAAGCGACGAGCTGTTCAGCCAGGGCATCGAAGGCGTGAAGCGGGCCCTTCACACCCCGGAAGGCCGGGAAATGATTAAGAAAGACAACTATACGATGGAAGGCCCGAAGGATAAAATATACATCGTCAATTCCGAGGACCCTCATCTGGAAAACCGCTCTGTCAGAGATATCGCCAAAGAAAGAGGCATTGACGAGGATGACTGTATGCTGGATCTGATGGCGGACGATAAAAATTATGTGTTCTGGCTGAATGCGCCTGCGGCAAAGGTGCCGAGCAAATTTATTGACCACTGTGAATCCATTGTGAACAATCCCTATGTGTCCGTGGGCAGCGACACCATTATGGGCGATCCTGAGGACCCTTACGACTGGTACGAGATCCGGCGCCGGGGCGGGTTTGCCATTTTCACCCAGATGTATCTGAAAAAAGGCGTGCCCTACGAGGAAATTGTCAGACGAAACACAAGCATGGTGGCGGATCATTTCGGCATTTATCACAGAGGGCGGCTGCAGGAGGGCTGTTATGCGGACGTGGCGGTGATCGACCTGCCCAATTACCGGTATCCGGAAATGGACCAGATGCATTATAAAACGCCCCAGATGAACGCTACGGGCTGCGACCTGGTGCTCTGCAACGGAAAGGTGGAATTAAAGGACGGGCAGCTTTTGAAAACCTTTGCGGGGCGGGCGCTGAAAAAGAACGAACAGGGGTAATCCGGGAAACGCAAAAAGGAATCCGGAAGGGGAAGAATCTGTTTGAATCAGGTAAAAACAGGACGGGGCGGAGCCGTTTTGCCCGCTGTTTTTCATATGATGCGGTATCCGGCAAAATGGACCGGTGATGCGGTTTGCCGGAATGGACGATCACAATCTAACCATGAAAACAGCAGCGGACCGGACTACAAAATAGTAAGCGGCTAAAAGACACCCGCTAACAATTTTGTATGCATCGCACGTAAGCCCCTAAAAGACAGAGGCTAAGTGCTCATAGCAAGCCCCGGGAGGGATTTACAGACACTTTAGTGGCTGGAAATTCTCCCAGTTTAAGAGGGCTTGGGAGGGGAGCTGCGGAACTGGAAAGGAGAGACTAGGATGAAAAAATTACTTTCTTTGACGCTTGCCCTTATGCTTGTGCTGTCTCTGACAGCCTGCGGCGGAAGCGAAGACAAGCCGGCACAGACCGGCGCAGCCGGCGGCACGGCGGCCGGCGGTGAGACGGAAGCGAAGGATGGCACGGAGTCTCAGGGCGAGGCGGGAACCCCCAAAAAGGGAGGCACCATTAACGTGGGCTTAAATTCCGCCCCGATCAGCGAAAACGTATGGTGCCAGAATGACTTGAATTCCGCCACCATTATGGAGCTGGTTTGTCCTCATTTTGTGGCCATGGATGAAAACGGCGTCAAATATGACTATCTGAATGAGCCGGTTCAGGTCAATGAGGACTGTACCGTATGGACCATTACCATGAAAGAGGGGCTCTGCTGGAATGACGGAACCCCGGTAAGCGCCGACGATCTGCTGTTTACTGCCGAATACGGCACCTCCCATCACATCGGTTTTTTTGACAGCTATTTTGCGCTGGTGGATTTTGAGGCGTCAAAAGTGGTGGATGAGCGTACCGTTGAGTTCCATCTGACCTCCGGAAATGTGAATTTCTGGAACGGAGCCGGCTACTGGATTCCGATTATGAGAAAAAGCGAGTGGGAATCCGTTGAGGACCCTACCACCTATGATTACAGCGGCGCAGGCTACGGCCCTTATTATGTCAGCGAGTGGGTGGACGGCGAGTATGTGGTATTAAGCCGCAATCCGTATTTTACGCTGGAAAATGACGGCCAGGGCGCATTGCTGGATGAGATTGTATTCCGGGTATACACCGATGAAAATGCCATGATTCTGGCGCTGCAAAACGGCGAGGTGGATGTATGCGCCAACTTTTTAAGCGCATCTTCCGTGACGCAGTTACAGAACAATCCCGAATATTTAATTGAGTCCGTTCCTTCTCTGGGTTATGCCTTTATCAGTTTTTCTCAGACCAATGATCTGCTGACAGAGGTGAAAATCCGCCAGGCCATCGCTATGTGCGTGAACCGGGACGCCCTGGTGAACGTGGCGTTTGCAGGAGCCGCCACCGCAATGGAGACGCCGATCAGCCCGGTATATACGGAGTTTGTCAAATCGAATATTACCCAGCCTGCCTATGACACGGCGGCAGCAGGAACGCTTCTGGAAGAAGCCGGCTACAAGGATACGGACGGAGACGGCATCCGTGAAACCGCCGACGGAAAGAAGCTGAGCTTTACCATTATGTACAAGAGTACGCTGGCGAACGTGGACGGCGTCATGTCCATCCTGCAGGCAGGAATGAAGGAAGCAGGCATTGAGCTGGTACTGCAGCCCGTGGACTCCGCAACTTTCTCCGCAAATGTTACCCAGGGCCATAAATATGATATCAGCTATTCCAGTTGGGGAACCATTGACGACGTGGACACCACACTGCTGACCTGCTTTGGCATCGGCCAGACCCTGAACTTTATGGAATTTAACAGTCAGGAGCAGGAAGACCTGCTGCTGGCCATGCAGGGCGAGACTGATTATGAGAAGCGGGTGGAGATGCTGGATCAGTGGCAGACCTGGTTTGTAGAAAACCTGCCTACCTGCCATCTGCTGGTGCCCAATAATACATATGTGACAAACACCACGAAATTTGGCGGATGGGCGATCTGTCCCGGCAATTATGGTTACATGGACTGCCCTAATTTCGTAAACGTGTACGCAAAATAACAGAACGGTTGAACAGGGCCGGCGCATGGACTGCCCGGTAAAAACGGGACGTCCGCTGCGCCGGCTTTATGAAAAAATATGGACAAAAAGCAGGAGGAAATCTGAACATGGAACTGACCAAAAAACCGGCATACAAAGGTTACAAATCTTATTCTTATCTGGAAGCCGGAAAAGATTATAAAGAATTTGAGTGGGAGGACTGGGACTGGTCCGGACATCATATCGTGGAGCTCTCCGGGGAGCAGGAAGCCATGGCAAAGGAGATTTTTGAAAAATATCCCTATTTAAGCCTTCATGACCATCCCACCTTTTATCCCAAAGATATGAGCAGCATTGATCATATTTATGATTCCATGCGGCAGGGACGGGCAGTGACCGGCTATGAAGCGCTGGCCTACTCCAACATCGACTGTGTATTTGACAATATGCTGGACGGCGTGAATATTATTTCCAGCCCCGGCGGATGGAAATGGATCGATATCATTCATGACCTGGGTATGCGTCTGTGCGATATCGCCCACCAGGATTTTCTGATTCACTGCAGAACGGTGGAGGATATCTTCGAGGCCAAGAAAGCGGGAAAGATCGCGTGGGTGGCGGCCGTCGAGGGAGCCGCATGCATTGAGAACGAGGTGGACCGGATCGACATTCTGTACGGCCTGGGCGTGCGCCAGTTGGGCGTGACCTACTCGGAGAGCAATGCCCTGGGCAACGGCATGAAAGAGGATTTCGACGGCGGCCTGACCAAGTTCGGCCAGCGCTGCGTGGAGCGGATGAATAAGGTGGGAATGCTGCTGGATGTGTCCCACTGCGGTCAGAAGACGGGGTATGACGCGGTGATGTATTCCAAAAAACCCATTATTATGAGCCATGTGGGTGCAAAAGGCGTCTGGGACATTAAGCGGATGGCCGGGGACGAGCTGCTGAAAGCGGTGGGCGCACAGGGCGGCGTCGTGGGCATTGAGTCCGCACCGCACACCACTATGTCCGGAACCAAAATGACCCACGATCTGGACAGCGTGATGGAACATTTTGAGTATGTGAAAAATCTGGTGGGCATTGATCACGTAGGTTTTGGCGTAGACTGCCTGTACGGCGACCATGTGGGGGTACATCATGCCTTTGCGGCGGCGCTGTCCACCGGAGAGACGGCAAAGAGCCAGAATTCCTATGAGGAAGTTCCTTTCGTATGGGGACTGGAAAATCCCACCGAGGCCAGTTGGAATATCGTTCGCTGGCTGATTAAGCATGATTATAAAGAAGAAGAGATCGCCAAGGTGATCGGCGGAAACGCAATCCGGGTGCTGCGGGAAGTCTGGGCGAATTAGAACAGGCGGCAATACGGATCGGAAAGGGGGAGGCTTCGGAAAGAACCCTGGAGAGGAATTTCGGGCAGGGCTTCGGACGAAGACTCCGGACGGGAGGGCAGGATGAATCATTGTCAGAAAAAAGGGTATAAACCCTACGAAGCATATCAGTATCTGGAGCCGGGAAAAGATTTTAAGGTGATCGACTGGGCGGACTGGGACTGGGCGGGGCGGCATGTGCTTCCCCTTTCCGGGGAGCAGGAGGCCCGTCTGGCCCGTCTGCTGGAGCGGTATCCCTATATCAGCCTTCACGATCACCCTGATTTTACCACACGGGACATGACCGGCTGTGAGCCGCTGTTTGACGCCATGCGTACGGGCCGTGACCGCTGCGGCTATGAAGCCCTGTCCTGGTCCGATATCGACTGTATTTTTGACAATATGATGGACGGCACCAACATCATTTCCAGTCCCGAAGGGTGGAAATGGATTGATATCATTCATGATCTGGGTATGCGTCTGTGTGATATCGCCCATCAGGACTTTATGGTACACTGTAAGACTGTGGAGGATATTTTTGAGGCAAAAAGGGCCGGAAAAATCGCCTGCGTGTTTGTCATTGAAGGGGCGGCGCCCATCGAGAACGAGGTGGACCGGATTGATATTCTGTATGGCCTTGGAATACGGCAGATGGGCATCACCTACTCGGAGAGCAATGCCCTGGGCAGCGGCCTGAAAGAAGACCATGACGGCGGCCTGACCCGGTTCGGCCGGAAATGCGTGGAGCGGATGAACAAAGTGGGAATGCTGCTGGACGTGTCCCACTGCGGTCAGCAGACGGCTTATGACGCCGTAATGCATTCCTCCAAACCGGTGATCGCCTCTCACGTGGGGGCGAAGGGGGTATGGGATATCAAGCGGATGGCCGGGGACCGGCTGATTAAGGCCATTGCCGAAAAAGGCGGCGTAATCGGCATTGAGGCGGCGCCCCATACCACCATGTCAAAAACACGCATGACGCACGATATCGACAGCTTTATGGAACATTTTGAGTATGTGAAGGATCTGGTGGGTATCGACCATGTGGGCTTCGGCGCGGACTGTATGTACGGGGACCATGTGGGCCTGCACCATGCCTTTACGGCGGCACTGTCCACCGGCGAAACCTCCAAAAGCCAGACGGAATATGAGGAGGTGCCTTTTGTGAAATATCTGGAAAATCCCACGGAGGCCAGTTGGAACATTCCCAGATGGCTGATCCGGCACGGGTATACCGACGAGGAGATTGCAAAGGTGATCGGCGGCAATGCGGTTCGGGTGCTGCGGGAAGTGTGGGCGTAGAATCAGATAAGAATGAATATATTATCAGACAGATGAAACGGGCGGAGCACAGGCTCCGCCTTATTTTGTATAGAGTCTGCCTGTGGTGGAGAAAAATGATGTTACAGAGATATCCGCCGCAGGGCAGATTTTTATTTTGGGGAATTTTAATAGAGCAGAGGGCGGTTTGTGTTAAATGCTATACGAAATATACAAAAATTGAACAGAAAATAGTTGACGCATGAAAAAACCTGTGCTATAGTCTATCTATACGAACCTGTACGTACATGATCGTATAGATGAACGGATGACAGAAGGGCAGTGCCGAATGATTGATGAAAAACAGCAACGAACCGGACAACCCCAGGGGGATTTACAGACGCTTTAGCGGTTGGAACGTCTCCCGGATCAAAGGAGTTTTGAAAGGGAGTTGCGGAACTTTAAGGAAGGAGGAGAAACCGATGATTATTATTGGCGAAAAAATCAATGGCGCGATTCCGGCGGTGAAAACTGCGATCGCGGAACGGAACGCCGATCTGATCAGGCAGCGCGCGGCGGATCAGGATCAGGCGGGCGCTCATTACATTGATTGCGCACCCAGCACGGTACCGGAACTGGAGTATGAGGCGATGGTATGGCTGATCGGACTGATTCAGGAAGTGACGGAGAAGCCGTTGTGTATTGACAGTCCTGACGCGAAGCTTCTGGCAAGGATTCTGGAGGAGGGACATGTGAAAAAACCGGGTATGGTGAACTCCGTGAATGAGGAAGGCGACAAGTGTGAAATTATTTTCCCGATGATCGCGGGAACGGACTGGAATGTGGTTGGTCTGACATGCGACAAGAGCGGAATTCCCACGGATCCCGGAAAAAAAATTGATATTGCAAAGTCGATCATAGATAAGGCGGACAAATACGGCGTGAAACTGGAAAATCTGCATATTGATCCCTGCGTTATGGCGCTGTCCACCATGGCCGGGGCGATGTCAGATTTCGAACAGTGTATCAGGGGCATCCACGAATATGCGCCCCAGGTGAAAGTGACGGGAGCGATTTCCAATATCAGTTTTGAGATGCCGGCCAGAAAATATGTGAATGCAAACTGTATGGCTTATGCCATTAAAGCAGGGCTTGACTCTGCGATCATTGATCCCTGCAATGTTGATATGATGAGTACCATCTATGCCTGTGAGGCATTATGTATGCTGGACCGGGGCGGCAGGAAATACAATCGGGCCTACCGTCAGGGGAAAATCGGCGGGAAGAAATAAAAAGGTCTAAGGAACAGACGAAGCGCTGACTGCAAAGCTCCGGGAAGGGAGCTTAAGAACGACAATCAGGAGGATTTGAAGGATGAAAGATTTTGAAAATTTGACACAGGCTATGGGAGAATTGGATGAGGACGTTGTAATCGAAACCTTACAGCAGCTTATGGATGAGGATGCGGCTCAGGCGTCACAGGCTATGGAGGCCTGTCAGAAGGGTATGGATATTGTAGGCGGCCTGTTTGAAAAAGGAGAATATTTCATCGGTGATCTGATTTATGCCGGCGAGCTTATGACAAAGGCAGTGGATATCTTAAAACCCGGCCTGGCCGGAGACGCTGCGGAAACCGTGGGCAAAGTACTTCTTTGCACAGTTGAAGGCGATCTGCATGATATCGGCAAAAATATCGTACACTCTATTCTTGAAGCCAGCGGTATCGAGGTAGTGGATCTGGGGATTGATACGCCGGCAGAGAAGATTGTGGATGCCATGAAGGCGGAGGATATTCATGTGGTGCTGCTGAGCGGCGTATTGACGCTGGCACTGGATTCCATGAAAAAGACCGTGGATGCGATCAAAGAGGCGAATCTGCGGGATACCACGAAGATTATGATCGGCGGCGCGCCGGTGCATGAGGAAGCGATGAAGATGGTTGGAGCGGACGCCTGGGCCACCAATCCGCAGCTTACGACACAGATTACGCTGGAATGGCTGAAGGGGATCGCATAACAAAGATGAGGAGTACAACATGAAATCTTATGAGAAGTTTATTTCAAAAGAAGAAATTAAAAAAATACACGAAAACGCTTTGCATATTCTGGAAGAAGTAGGCGTTGTCATTGAAAATGAAAGAGCTTTAAAAATATTTAAAGACGCAGGCGCCGCAGTTGAAGAAAATAACGTTAAGATTCCGGCAAAGCTGGTAGAGAATGCGCTTAAGACCGTTCCGTCCTCTTTTACGCTGCATTCCGCTATTCACGGAGATGTGGTGATGGGACAGGAAAGTAAAGACCGGCTGATCACGTCAAATTGCTCTAATGTATATATTTCGGAGAAAGGGCAGATACATAAAGCATCCAATGAGGATAATATTCGTCAGTTTAAAATGAGTGAGACAAGTCCGATCTGTACGGTAGCACATTTTAACGATATGCCGGACAGGGAAGGATTTACAAAAGATCAGATGGCGCTCTCAACAACGGCATTGCATTTGAGATATTCTTCTAAATATATGTTCGACTCAATTGCCAATACCAGAGGATTATGTACGGAGGAAGCAGATCAATACCGTCTAAAAGAACTTGAGTTGAAGGAGCGCTTTCAGGGAATCACCCAAAAAGGATTGCCGGTATCTATGGTGGGGATTAATGCGCTTTCTCCGTTGGCCTATGATCAATCGCCTATTGATAATGTTTTGTTTGCGATTGAGCATAACCTTCCGGTTTGGATCGCGCCATGCGCAATGCCGATGCTGACTGCGCCGCCGTCGATTGCCGGTTTGATGAGCACCACGAATGCGGAAGTTTTAACAGGGCTTACGCTTACGCAGCTGGTGAAGCCGGGACATCCGTTTCTGTATGGCAACGTGTCCGGTTCTACGGATATGAGGAAAGTTCAGCTGGCAATGGGCTCTCCGGAAACCGCACTGATTATTTATGCGACTGCCGGGCTGGCCGATCTGTATAAATTGCCATTCAGAGTGGGAGGTAGTCTGAGCGATGGCAAGGATCTGGATTCTCAGGCGGGTGCCGAAAGTATGATGACTGTTTACGCTACTTTAGATACTGACGCATCCTATATTATGCATCTGGCAGGAACGCTGGGCGCTTATAATGTGGTATCGCTGGAAAAATTTATTTTGGATGAAGAAATTGTGGGAATGGTAGGCAGGTTGTTAAAAGGCGTTCGTGTGGATGAAGAAACTCTGCGTTTTGATGAGATCAAAAAAGTGGGTCCCAGAGGTGCGTTCTTCTATGGCAGGACACCTAAAATATACAGGGAAGAGGTTTATCTGAGCAAGCTGTTTAACAAAGAGGATGCCTCTACCTGGCAGAATGCAGGCGCGAAATCCATAGCGGCCGTTGCCGGTGAAGAAGTGGAGAAACGTATCGCTTCCTATAAAGCGCCTGAACTGACCAAAGAGCAGTTGGATATCGTTAGTGAATATCTGCCTCCTATGTATAAAGAACACATCTGATTTCAAAAACAATGCAATATTGGGGAGGTAAATCATGGAGAATAAGAAAAAAAAGGGGTTATCTTTAAAAGCCATACTACAGTTTGTCGTGCTGTGTGCAGGCGCAACGTCGATTTATATGCCGGTCTACTCCAGAACATCATTTTATGACGCGTTTATTGAAAGCTTTCAGGTGAGCAATACGCAATTTGCTACGATGTTCAGTACGTATACACTGTTTACGCTGCTTACATACTTTTTAGGAGGCGTGGTTGCCGATAAGATACCGCCGAGAAAATTACTGGCATTTTCATTTTTAAGTACCGGGGCGCTGACCTTCTGGCAGCTCCAGTTTCCCTCCTATGGCGTAGCCGTATTCATCTATGGAGCCATGGGTGTAACGACGACGCTGACATTCTGGGCGGCGCTGATTAAGGCTACAAGGCAGTTTGGCCAGATGGTAGGCGGTGAGAGTAAGGCTTTAGGCTCTCTGGAAGGCGGACGTGCTATCACGAATATGCTGTTATCCACATTTTGCGTCTGGCTTTTTGCCCAGGCAGCTTCCAGTATGGCGGGATTGAGAAGTACTTTAATTGTTTACTGTGCCGCTCTTGTGATTTGCGGATTAGGCGCATGGTTTGTGTTCGATGATGATGATCAGAGTGAGGAAGCGGTTTCAAAAGACAGTCTGCCCAAACTGATATTGGAGTGTATGAAAAATAAGTATGTATGGGTTTGCTGCTTTGTTGTTATGGGCGCTTACGCGATGACTGCCACATTGAATGGATATGTTTCCTCAATTGCAAATGCATGTTTTTCGCTGTCTGCGGTTACGGCGGCGGCAGTTACGGTAATCGGCATGTATGTTCAGCCTTTTGGCTCCTTTGGGGGCGGATGGCTTGGAGATAAAATAGGCGCGTCAAAGACGATTATTTTAAGCGTTGCAGGTCTGATTATCGCATCATTTATTATTACGGTCCTTCCGGCAAGCGCTGCCATGGCAGTTCCTTTTGTTATCGTATATCTGTTTTTTACTATTTTTATGAGTTGTGTGAGAGGACAGTTTTATGCGCCGTTAAGAGAAATCGGCATACCGATGTATCTGTCGGGTACGGCTACGGGCTTAATAGCGACGATCGGTTATTCGCCGGATTTGTTTCTTCCGCTGATTACCGGACGGTTGCTGGATACGATGGATGCCGTTGCTGCTTATAAAATTGTTATTTACATTTTGATTGGTTTTGGTATCTTCTCAATCGTTATGGCATCATTGATTGTGGCGCATGTGAAGCGTACCGGGAAGAGTGAGCAGGCTGAATAAATTATTGTTGCCGGCGCATACTTGCCGTATGTGCCGGTATAAAAAGTGAGGTGAATGATAAAGTGAAGTCTTACGAGAAATTTATTTCCAAAGAAGAAATCAAAACAATACATGAAAGCAGTCTTCGTGTTATGGAAGAAGTGGGCGTTGTTTTTGAAAATGACAGGGCTCTGAAGATATTTAAAGATGCAGGCGCAACAGTAGACGGCACAAATGTCAAAATTCCGGCGAAGCTGGTAGAATCGGCGTTGAAGTCAGTTCCTTCATCTTTTACGCTCCATTCTACCCTGACGGGTGACATTGTAATGGGAGCGGAAAGTAAGGATCGGATCATTATGCCTAATGCCGGAAATATATATATTTCGGAAAACGGCAAAATCCGGGAGACAACCAATGAGGATGTGATGCGTCAGTTTATCATGGGAGAGACCAGCCCGGTATGTACCATGTCTTATATCAATGATTTTCCCGATAAAACGCAATTTTCCAAAGATCAGAAGATTCTGGGCGCTCTGGCCGCGCAGCTAAAGTATTCCGCGAAGTATACATTTAACGCTGCCGCGTATACAAGAGGTCTTGATTCTGCGGAAGCAGAACATTACCGTTTAAAAGCGCTGGAAATTATGGAAAATTTTCAGGGCATTACGGAGAAAGGGAAACCGGTTATTATTTTGGGCATTAACGCGCTTTCGCCTCTGGCGTATGATCATGACCCGATTGACAATATGCTGTTTGGCATAGAACACAATCTGCCGATCTGGATAGCGCCCTGTGCGATGCCGATGCTGACTGCTCCGCCTTCCGTAGCTGGCCTGCTCAGTACCACGAATGCAGAGCTCCTTGCGGGGCTGACCTTTACACAGCTGGTGAAGCCCGGGCATCCGTTCCTATACGGCAATGTATCCGGAGCTACCGATATGAGGAAGGTTCAGTTGGCGATGGGTTCACCTGAAGTTGCTCTGATTGCGTATGCTACGGCCGGTCTGGCAGATCTTTATCAGCTTCCTTTCAGGGTTGGCGGAAGCCTGAGCGACGGAAAAGACATGGATTCTCAGGCCGGAGCGGAAGCAATGATGACACTGTATGCCACATTAGACACGGACCCGAATTATATTATGCATATGGTCGGAACATTGGGAGCATATAATGTAATTTCCTTTGAAAAGATCATTCTCGATGAGGAAATTATCGGTATGGTTAACAGATTGCTTAAAGGTATCCGGGTTGATGATGAGACGCTCCGGTTTGACGAGATCAGGAAAGTCGGACCCAGAGGTGCGTTTTTCTATGGAAGAACGCCCAAGATATACAGGGAAGAAGTATATTTGACGAAGCTTTTCAATAAAGAGGATGCCTCCACCTGGCAGAACGCCGGAGCAAAATCAATCCGTTCGGCGGCGCATGAAGAAATCAAGAGAAGACTTGCTTCTTATACGCCGCCAGAAAGAACAAAGGATCAGCTGGATGTGATCAATGCATATCTGCCTCCGATGTATCAAGATCATATTTAACCTGACAGGGGAGAGGTGGCTGCCCAGCCCGTTTTGGGCAGTCACATCTTCCTATTTGTTTTAATAAGGGGTGAAATCAAATGAAAAGAATAAAATGGGTTGTATTTCTGCCTCCTTTCCTTTTAGTCGTCGCATGCGTAGTCTACAATTTCATCAATTCCACATCATTCGCCGGAACCATGTCCGCACTGTACTATAACATTTTGAATCACTTCGGATGGATGTTTTTAAGCGGGCCGCTGTTTATGCTGTTTGTGCTGATCTGGGTCTGTTTTACGCCGCTGGGAAATGTGGTGCTGGGCGGAAAGGATGCGAAGCCGATTTTTGAAAGAAAGACATGGTATTATGTGGCGCTGTGTACGACAGTGGCCTGCGGCATTGTGTTCTGGGCGGCGGCAGAGCCAATCCAGCATTATCTGTATCCGCCGGCTTCGCTGGGCATAGAGGGAGGCACACCTGAGGCAGCCACATATTCCATGGCTATCGTATTCAATAACTGGACGCTGATGCCTTATGCGATTTACTGCACCGTGACGGTAATGTTTGCTTTCGCTTATTATAATATGAAGAAAGAATATTCTCTTGGTTCCTGCCTCGCACCGATTGTAAAGGCAAAATATGAAAAGACTGTGGGAACCGTAGTGGACATTGTCTGTATTTTCACACTGGTGGCGGGGCTTGCCGCTTCTTTGGGCGTTGGAATTTTGAATTTAAACGGGGCGCTGACCAATATGTTCGGACTGACTTCCGGTCCCTTTGTATGGGCCGTCATTATCGCCGTGGTAACGGCCGCTTTTGTGCTCAGCTCTGTGTCCGGTCTTACGAAAGGAATTAAATTTCTGTCGAATTTCAATGTGTATGTGTATTTTTTGATTCTTCTTCTTACCCTGCTGTTCGGAGGAATTGTGTTTATCCTGAATTTCGGGATAGAAAGCGTCGCTTTATGGCTGGATCATTTTTTCAGAATATCTTTGTTTACAGGCGCGGCGGCCAAAGATACCTGGGCGCAGGACTGGCCCGTATTTTATATGGGCAACTGGGCGGCCTGGGCGCCGATCAGCGGCGTGTTTCTGGCAAAAATAAGCAGGGGCAGAACCGTCAGGGAATGCATTTTTCTGAATCTGTTTGCAACGGCTTTGTTCAGTATCGTATGGTTTATGATTATTTCCGGCGCCACGCTGAACATGGTCATGAATCATCCGGGCAGCGGGCTGGCGGAAGCATTTGCAATGGGTTATGAAAACGTGATTTATTGTCTGTTTGATAATCTGCCGCTTAGTGTTATCACAAAAGTTCTGTTTTTTGCCGCGGTATTTATCAGTTTCGTGACAGCTTCCGATTCCACTACGATTGCTATTTCGGATCTCTGCTGCCACAGCAATCCGGAAGCCCCGGAAGAATCCTGTACACCTCCGCTGGTTAAAATCTTATGGGGCGTAATCATTTCGGTGCTGACCTGGATTATGATGAGTATCGGCGAGGGAATCACCGGTATGAAGATGCTGTCCAACATCGGCGGGCTGCCGGCGCTGATTTTCGTGCTTCTGATCACAGCCGCGCTGATGAAAGTGGCGAAAAATCCGAAGAAATATGACAGGACGCAGGCGGAAGAAGAAAAGACAGAGGCGAATTAGCTCTTTCTTTTGCCGTCGATTTCGTGTATAATGTTTCTTTGAGATGTGGGAGAAAAAGTGTTTGGCGTTAATACGATTTTGATTACGAAATATCCTGTGAGATGCGCTTTATCGAAAGTATGCTTTGTGCGGCGCATTTTGACGGATTTTGGAGGAATGCTATGACTGAACTGGATTGTCAGCTCATCAGTGCGATGGAACGTCTCGACGAGGCCGCTCTGCTGGCCAGTGTTTCCCAGTTGCTGGATCATGGCTGCGATTATTTTCATATGCAGTATCTGTTAAATGCCGGGATGAAAAGAGTCGGGGATATGTTTGAAGCCGGGGAATATTTTATTGCCGACCTGATGTTTTCCGGTGTACTGTATAATGAAGTTCTTGATATCATATGTAATGAAATGGATGTCCGCAGCGCCGGTTTGCAGGGAACGATTCTGATCGCCGTCATGGAAAACGATATTCACGATATCGGAAAAAATATTTTGAGCAGTGTTCTGCGGGCCTCTGGTTTTCAGATTGTGGATCTGGGGATGGATGTTTCCGCGGCAAAGATTGTGGATGCAGTGGAAACTGTGAAGCCGGATATCCTGATGCTCAGCGGCGTGATGGATTTTTCCGTAAACAGCATGAAGGAGACGATCCGGCTGCTGGCCGAACGGGGGCTCCGCGACCAGGTCTGCGTGGTGGTCGGCGGCAATTGCGTGAATTCGCACACCCAGAAACAGGTAGGGGCGGACGCCTGTTTCAAAGATGTGCTTGATACGCTGGAATACAGTAAGAAAATAGTAGGTGATAAATATCAATAAACAAACTCTGGGGGCTCCTGTGTATATGGCAATTGCAGCGTCCATTCAAAGCCTCATCGTCGAGGGCAGCTTAAACCCCGGCGATCTGCTGCCATCGGAAAACGCCCTTATGACACAATTCAGCGCAAGCCGCGACACTGTTCGGAAGAGTCTGAAAGAGCTGGAAGTCGAAGGCTACATACGGTCTCAGCCGGGCAAAGGCTATTTTGTCATTCAGCCCAATCACGACCGGTTTTATTTTGATTTTCTGGAGAACGGAGATCCTACTACCAGCTTTAAGCTGAAAGGCACCCAGTTTATCAAAGCCAGTCCTGAGATCTGCCGCATATACGGCGATCACACACTGGAGAATATTGTGGAGATCGTGAAGGTCATTTACAGCAGGGAAAAGCCGGTGGCCTGTGATATCAAGTATCTGCCTTATATCCGGGGCATCCCGCTGGTAGAATCCGAGATCGGATATGCGCTGTTTCAGGAAATTGCTGCGGCGAAAACGGCGCCCTTCGCTTTCAACACCAAGATTGAGGTATCGGCAGAGCTTCCCGGCGAGGAAATGCAGAAAACGCTGAATTGTCAGAGTGATACGCCTCTGCTTGTTATTCATCGTTATTTTTATGATCTGAAACATGAGGTGATCGGTTACGGAAAGCAGTATCGTCTTCCGGACAAGCTGCAGTTTACCGGGTACTCGGGATATGTGGGCATTCAGAAATAAATTTTGAAAACGGACAGAAAAATAGGATGGGATATTTGCAAAAACACAGCCGACAGTTTACAATGAAAGCTGTGTTTTTGTTTTGGAAAGAAAGCGTGTCGCAAAAGCGGCCCGCCGCAGGCGGAGAATCCTGTGTAGCAGGGTTTTCTTTCGAATTGACAGGGAAACAGACCGACCGGTGCGGCGGATGTGAGGCACGGGATTCTGTACGGCAGGATTTTTACGGATTACAGGAATGGTGACAGGCGATGAACAAAATTTTACTGGTGGAAGACGATGCGGAGATTGCCGCTATGTTAAAGGAGTTTCTGGAAATGGAGCATTATCAGGTGGAGGCTGCCCCGGACGGGCAGTGTGCCTGTGAAATGTTTTTCTCCGGAGATTACAGGCTGGTGCTGCTGGATCTGATGATTCCGAAGGTCAGCGGTATGGAAGTGCTGAAAAGGATCAGGAAGGAAAGCACGGTTCCCGTTATCATTGTGTCGGCGAAAGACGGAGATGCCGATAAGATTCTGGGTCTTGGGCTGGGAGCGGACGATTATATCACGAAGCCCTTTTCGGTTACGGAGGTTCTGGCCAGAATCCGTGCCAATATCAGGCGGGATACGGAGTACAGGAACAGGACAGGGGAGCAGTCCGGGGACGGAACGGCGCGGCCAGATGCCGCAGAACAATCGGGAACGGAGAAACAGCCGGAATCGGGGGAAGGATCAGAAGCAGAGCGGCGGTCAGAGACGGAGGGACAGTCGGCGGCAGAAGGGACGCAGGGAGACGGAGAACTGCTGTCAGCCGGCAGTATCGTTATGAACCTGGAAGATTATTCGGTGACAAAAGCCGGCAGTCCCATTCAGCTTACGGCCAAGGAATTTGAAATCCTGAAACTGTTTCTTCAAAATCCCCGCAAGGTGTATACAAAGGCGCAGCTCTATTCCATGGTGTGGAACGACGCTTATCTGGGGGATGAAAATGCGGTGAATGTCCATATCAGCAGGCTGCGGAACAAAATCGAGGACGATCCCCGGAAGCCGGAATATATTCTGACAGTGTGGGGAATCGGATATAAGCTGGGGGCGGTAAAATGAGCGGCGGGGTGCCGGCTGTTCTGCTGCTTGCTGTGATCGCTGTTCTGGTATTGCTGCTTTTGTATCAGCGATTTGTTTATACCAGGGGAATTGAAAAAGAATTAAAGCAGGCCGGCGGGAAGCTGGAAGAAATTCTGCGGACAAACAGCGATGAAAAGCTGACGGTTTTCACGGATCACAAAGCGCTGATGGAACTGGCGGCGCAGATTAACGGCCTGCTTTTGGACCGGCAGAGGATGAAAGCGGAGTTCCGGCGGCAGAAGCTGGCTTCGAAAAAGATGCTGGCCAACATTTCCCATGATATCAAAACACCGCTGACCGTGATTCTGGGTTATCTGGAAATGATGCGTCTGGAGTACAAAGAGGATGCCGCAGACGCCACACTGGAAAAAGTGGAGGCGAAAGCAAAGCAGGTGGCGGAACTGATCGACCAGTTTTTCACGCTGGCGAAGCTGGAGGCCGGCGATATGAAACTGTTGGAGGAACGGCTGGAGATCGGCGAACTGTGCCGGGAAACGGTGCTTGGTTTTTATGACATGCTCAGCAGAAAAGATTATGAGGTGGAGATCTCCATACCGGACGAGAAAATTTTTGTGTGGGGGGACAGAAACGCCGTAGAAAGAATTCTGTTTAATCTTCTTTCCAATGCGATCCGTTACGGAGGGGACGGAAAGTATCTGGGGATTGATGTCAGAAAAGAGAATGGGATGGTTTTTATTGACGTGATTGATAAAGGCCGGGGGATATCGAGGGAGGCGGCAGCCCATGTGTTCGACAGGCTGTACACCGGGGAGGATTCCCGAAACCGCAAAATCCAGGGAAACGGCCTGGGCCTCACCATTGCAAAAAATCTTGCCAGGCAGATGGGCGGAGATATCGTCCTGTCCAGTCAGCCGGGGGTGAGGACGGTGTTTACGGCTGTAATAAAGACCGACGAAACCGGTTCCGCAAAAAAGGGACGGTCTGATGCCATACCCGCCGAAAGAAATTCGTAAGATTTCCTCAACAGTTTTGAAAGTCTGATCCTCTATACTATGATCTATAGTCATTGATAAAAAACAGCGGCGGACCGGACAGTTCCGGGAAGCGCTGTGCAGTTGTAATCATATGGAGGGAATGGGATGAGCAATATTTTACGGACGACCCATCTGGCAAAGACCATAAAGGACAGGACACTGGTTTCAGATGTTAATATTCATGTGAAAAAAGGGGAAATCTACGGCTTTCTGGGTCCGAACGGGGCCGGCAAGACGACGGTTATGCGGATGCTTACGAATCTCTGGAGGCCTACCGGCGGCGTGATCGAACTGTTTGGGGAGACGGTGAAGCCGGATTCTTATCAGATGCTGAGCCGTATGGGAACCATGATCGAATTTCCCGCATTTTACGAGGGACTGAGCGGGAGAAAAAATCTGCGGCTTCACTGCGAATATATGGGTTACTATCATCACGGAAGTATTGATGAAGCGCTGGAAATGCTTCATCTGACGGAGGCGGCGGAGAAACTGGTGAAAAATTATTCTCTGGGCATGAAGCAGAGGCTTGGCATCGCCAGGGCAATTCTGTGCCGGCCGGAGCTGCTGATTCTTGATGAGCCTACCAACGGGCTGGATCCCGCCGGTCTGAAACAGAACAGGGACCTGTTCAAAACCCTGAGCAGAGAATATGAAATGACGGTTTTTCTGTCCAGCCACCTTCTGTCGGAGGTGGAAGATATCGCCGATACCATCGGCATTATCCACCGCGGTAAAACGCTGCGGGAGATTTCCATGAAGGATATTACGGAGATGAATACCGCATATATAGAGCTGTCCGTGGACAATGTGCGGCAGGCTTCCCGTATTCTTTCGGACCGGCTTAATCTGGACCGGTTTAAGGTGATGGAGGATTCCCGCATCCGCATTTATGCGGAAAATATAGAAACCTCCGGGATATCCGAAGTGCTGATTCAGGGCGGCGTGGGACTGAATGCCATCAGCCGGAAGACAGAGACGCTGGAAGACTATTATTTATCTGTGACAGAGGAGGCGGAACAGGCATGATGAAACTGATAAAATTAGAATGGATGAAAAATAATATTGGAAAATATGTGATAAAGGCCGTACTGCTGGCCGTTATAATCGGTTCGTTCGTGCTGGCGCTGGCCTTTCTTGGAATCGCCGACGACCCTGACGGAACCCTGGACGCCGCGCCGGGGGCGGCCGGGATTTCCATGACGGTGGAGATGTTCTCCAATATGGCGTACCTGATGCTGACCAGCTCCATGTTTGGTACCTTTATCATTAACAGCTATAAAAACAGAACGATGGAGCTGATGTTTTCCTATCCCATCAGGCGGCAGAAAATCCTGGCTTCTCAGGTGCTGGCCGTATGGCTGTTCAGTTTTGGGGCGCTGCTTCTGACGAAATTTTTCATCTATTTGGCTATTGTGGCCGGAGCAGGGTACTGGCAGTCTTCCTTTGTGATTGATGTGGCGCCGGGCAGTCTGTCTTTCTGGAAAATGGTGGTACTCCGGTCTTTTGTGACAGTCAGCCTGGGACTGATCTGCCTGTTTGTGGGCCTGGCCATGAAATCGTCGAAAGCGGCGCTGGTGGCATCCTTTTTACTGTTTCTGCTTACCCAGGGCAATGTAGGAGAGTTTTCCCTGGCAGGCAACGGGATATTTGTGTCGGTTCTCACGGTGATTTCCTTTATTCTGGCGGGCATGGTGGTGTGCCGGCCTCAGACATCAGCAGAATAATCGTTCTTGCGGGAACCATAATCGTCTCGTGATCCTCCAGAGCCGGCGCTTCCGCCGCCTCATAGCAATTGGGGGCCGCTTTGGTGGTGTGAATCAGCATCCGCCAACTGGTTTGTTCAGGGAGGTGGGGCAGGCAGAATTCCTGGTCTGTCCAGTGCATGTTGTAGAGGACGTAAAACATATGATCCTCAGGGGGCTGGGCGTAGGCCGCGTTGTACAGGATGCCGAGCTGGCGGCGGTAGGGTTCAAATTCCGGCTTCCAGGGGTTGGTTCCGTGAACGGAAACCGGCGGGCATCCTCTGTTCTGGCTGTCGATGGCGCTTAAAGGTGTTTTGCTTCGGAAAATGGCATGTTCCCGGCGCAGACGGATCAGGTATGCGGCGAACCGGCGGATTTCCTCTCCGTTTTTGGTGCGGCGCCAGTTCAGCCAGGACAGGTCATTATCCTGACAGTAGGTATTGTTGTTTCCCTTTTTGGTATGGCAGCATTCGTCTCCGGCTTCCAGCAGAGGGACGCCCTGGCTTAAAAAGACCATGGCAAGGGCATTGCGGACCTGGTTTTTCCGCAGACGCAGGATGGCTTTGCTGCGGGTTTCTCCTTCGATGCCGCAGTTCCAGCTATGGTTGCAGTCGGTGCCGTCGTGGTTTTGTTCTCCGTTGGCCTCGTTGTGTTTTTGGTCATAGGAAACCATGTCCCAGAGGGTAAAACCGTTGGAATGGGCCATGTAATTGACGACGGCCATATGTTCCGGGTTCTGGCGTGTCCGGAAGACGGCGGATTCTAACTGCCCTTCGTCGCCTTTCAGGAAACGGCGCATATCCGCAAGAAATCCGTCGTGGTACTGGGCCAGATGCCCATGGCGGCCGTCGGGGACATGCTCCCAGCCTGTGGCGAAAAGTTTGGCATCGGCCAGAAGGGGGTCGCCTGCGGCAGCAGGAAACATGGAGCGGCCGGAGATGTGCAGGCCGTCCGCGTGGTATTCCAGCGCCCAGAAGCGCAGCGTTTCCAGTACCTGTATGTCGCTTGTTTCCGGCGGGAAATACAGTTCAAAAATAACTTCAATCTGGTTCCGGTGCAGCGCTTTCACCAGCTCTTTGAGTTCCTGGCTTTGATTTCTGCCCTCCGCGTGGCTGTGGTAAGCGGATTTCGGCGCAAACAAAAAAGAAGGCGCATAACCCCAGTAGTTGATCTGCCCGACAGGTATACGCGTCAGACGGAAGCTGCCGGAAGCATTTTTATTTTCGCCCTGTGACTGCCGTACCATGACGGACTGCACTTCTTCAAATTCCGTCACCGGCATCAGTTCCACGGCAGTGATGCCCAGCTCTTTCAGGTAGGGGATTTTCTGAATCAGGCCGTGAAAAGTGCCCCTGCCTTTTACGCGGGAAGAAGGGTGAGCGGTAAAGCCCCGGACGTGAAGCCGGTAGATCACCAGTTCATCGAAGCCTTTCCGCAGAGGACGGTCGCTTTCCCAGTCAAAATCCTCCGTCAGCAGTCCCGCCTTCAACAAACCGGTCAGATGGGCCGCGTCTCCGAATTTTTCCCGGCCCAGGACAAGCCGTGCGTAAGGGTCGCAGAAGATCCGGCTTCCGGAACGAAAAGCGTAAAAATGGCGGCCGGGGCGAATCCCTTTTACAATCATGGCGTACACAGTTCCAAACCGGTTTTCCGGCGGAAACGGAATCTCTGCCACAGGTTCTCCGGATTGCTTTGTGTACAGCAGGAGGACGGGCGGCTGGCCGTCCGGCGATTCCACGCTGAAATGGATGCCGTTTTCCACGATACTGGCGCCCATGATTTCAGGGCGCAGTCGGCCCGGAATCAGTTTGAATGCGGAGGTGCGTCTTTTTTCCGGTTCCGGTGCAGGGGTTGTTGTCAGCTCTTTTTTCGGGTGCAGAGTTTGGTCCTTATCACTCATAATATGGTATGGTTTCCCTTCTGTTAATTTCCGTAAGCGGCAAATCAGGCGGTCCTGTGAACTGTCCTGTGGGGGCGCATGGCCATTTGGCAGATTGTGCAGGCAGCAAAGCTGCCCTGATTTTAATCCTGCAGTAACAGTTCCACGGGGCAGTGGTCAGACCCCATGACCTCCGTGTGAATTTTTGCATCCGCAAGCTTTGGCTCCAATGCCCTGGATACACAGAAATAGTCGATGCGCCATCCCGCGTTTTTGGCCCTGGCGCCAAATCGGTAGGACCACCAGGAATAGATATTCTCCTGATCGGGGTAAAAATGTCGGAACGTGTCGATAAAGCCGGCATCCAGAAGGGCCGTGAATTTCTCCCGTTCTTCATCGGTAAAGCCGGCGTTTTTCCGATTGGTTTTCGGATTTTTCAGATCAATTTCCTGATGGGCCACATTCAGGTCGCCGCAGAAAATCACCGGTTTTGTCTCTTCCAGTTTTTTCAGATAACGGCAGAAAGCATCTTCCCATTCCATCCGGTAGGAGAGCCTGGCCAGGCCGTCCTGGGAGTTGGGCGTGTAGCAGGTGATCAGATAGTATCCGGGAAATTCCAGAGTGATTACTCTGCCCTCCTGATCGTGTTCCTCTATGCCGATTCCGTAAGCGACGGATTCCGGTTCCTCTTTCGTAAAAATGGCGGTGCCGGAATAGCCCTTCTTTTTTGCATAGTTCCAGTACTGATGATAGCCGGGCATGTCCAGATGAATCTGTCCTTCCTGCAGCTTACTTTCCTGTATACAAAAAGCATCCGCATCCGTCTGATGAAAATAGTCCATAAAGCCTTTTTCTACACAGGCCCGCAGCCCGTTTACATTCCAGGAAATCAGTTTTTTCAATGGGGATTCCTCCGTATTTGTCAGTCATTCTTTTATTTTGTTACTGTTTACTTCGTAACCAGCAACACGCTTCGCGATGCACAGAAATGATGCATACTGCATCATTTCGCGCTTGCACAACTCGGGATTTCATGCATTACATGCATGAAACACCTCGCGGAATAGTGGCACCTGAACAGTAACTTTATTTTATCAGATAATGGAAGAAATTCAAATAGAGTTTTGAATTTTTTACATCTTATGCTATACTGTTATTGGGCCGGGAAATGTTTTGTTAACGGCAAATATGAGAATACGGAAATTTAAGGAGAGATATGATATGGAAAAAATAGCAAGTTTTCAGGTGAACCATTTAACCCTTCTTCCCGGCGTGTATGTTTCCCGCAGGGATTATGCGAAGGACGCAGTGATTACCACTTTTGACCTGCGGATGAAGCAGCCCAATCAGGAGCCGGTGATGAACACGGCCGAGATGCATACCATTGAGCATCTGGGGGCCACTTTCCTTAGGAACCATAAAGAGTTCGGAAGCAAAACCATTTATTTCGGGCCGATGGGATGCCGGACTGGCTTTTATCTGCTTTTGTCCGGGGATTACAGTTCGGAAGATATCGTGCCGCTGATGAAAGAACTGTTCACATTTATCAGAGATTTTAATGACGAAGTTCCCGGCGCCAGCCCCAGAGACTGCGGGAATTATCTGGACATGAATCTGCCGATGGCCAATTACCTGGCGAAAGAATATCTGGACCGCTGCCTGAATGTGATAAAGCCGGAGAATCTGAATTATCCGGAATAAAGACAGAGAAAAGTTCCGCATTCTGCGGAACTTTTCTGTTGAAATACTGTTATGTCACAGCCATTAAAATCGGTTTTGCATCCCTCTGTTATCGGATTCTTTCCGGGAATCCTACTTTTTTCTGTACCTTCCGCAGCGTTTTTGTTGCCACATAATTGGCTTTTTCTGCGTTGGTTTTAATCACGTTGTCGATATAGGCTTTATCTTTTTCCAGTCGTGCCACTTCGTCCTGTAAGGGTTTTAATACGGCCACTACCGATTCTCCGACGGCGGTTTTCAGTTCGCCGTAGCCTTTCTGATCAAATTCCTTTACCGCTTCGTCGGCAGTTTTTCCGGTGCATGCGCAGTAAATATCCAGCAGATTTTTCACGCCGGGCTGTTCGTCCCGGTATAAAATCCGGGTTTCCGAGTCGGTAACGGCACGTTTGCATTTGCGCATAATCGTGTCCGGGTCATCCATCAGATAGATGCTGGCGTTGGGGTTCTCGTCTGATTTGGACATCTTCTTTGACGGGTCCTGCAGACTCATAATTTTTGCCCCTATTTTACCCACATATGCTTCGGGAATCGTAAATACATCCCCGTAGATTCCGTTAAACCGCTGGGCGATATCCCTGGTAATTTCCAGATGCTGCATCTGGTCGATGCCTACCGGAACCACGTCTGCCTGGAACAGCAGGATATCGGCGGCCATCAGTACCGGGTAGGTGAACAGGCCGGCATTGATATTGTCCGCATGTTTGGCGGCCTTGTCCTTGAACTGGGTCATCCGGTTCAGTTCGCCCATGTAGGTAAAGCAATTTAAAATCCAGGCCAGTTCCGCATGAGCGGATACATGGGACTGGTAGTAGATACAGTTTTTTTCCGGGTCCAGTCCTGCCGCGATATAAAGAGTCAGCAGCGCTCTGGCCCGCTTGCGCAGTACGGCGGGGTCCTGCCGTACGGTGATGGAATGCTCATCCACCACACAGTAAAAACATTCATATTCTTCATTCAGGGAAACCCAGTTTTTCAGTGCCCCCAGATAATTTCCAAGGGTCAGGTTTCCGGTGGCCTGCATGCCGCTGAAAAGTGATTTTTTTTCGCCGATCATTCTGTTTCATCCTCCATATATGGTAGTGTACGCCCGGAATCTTTCGACACCTGCTTTTTCTGCCGATTTTCTGCCGGATTCCGGGCGCAAATGGTATTACGGCGCCCCCGGTGCCGGATTGTTGTTTTCCGGAATGCCCGTATTGTTGGGCGGGGAGCTGTTTACCGTATGATTATTGTCTGCCGGATTCGGCGGGTTGTCGCCGCCAGGCAGGCTGCTGCTGCCTGTATTATTGTTGCTGCCATTGTTATCAGGAACTGCCGGATTGCCGTTGCTGTCAGGGGATTGAGGCTGTCCCGGAGGCAGCAGCCCGTTCCATAATGCGTCAACATGCAGGATGCAGTTTCCGGCAGGCATCCGGTACAGAGAATCGTCGGTGCCGCCCGTGTCATCCTGGGGAAGCACCATGTAAATCCTTCTCTGCCGCAGTTCCGCCGGGCATCCGTCGGTGGCCAACTGGCCTGACTGGGCGCAGATGGTGGCCGCGGTATGCACGTCACAGTAGGTTTTGGGCACGGAGCCTTTTGCGAAATATTCCTGGTAGACCATGGAGCCGCGGGGATCCTGATCACAGACGCCCTCAACGGCCAGCTTGCCGGATTTTCGGCAGATGGCGGCAGTCTCTATTCCCGTAGGCGTCGGGAAGCCGATGTCCGGCAGCCCTTCATGAATCCTGGTCATAATGGCGGACCAGATTTTTTTGTGATAGCTTTCCGTCAGCAGTATCGTCTGGTTTTCGTCGTATCCGGTCCAGATGGTCGCCGTATAATAAGGGGAGTAGCCGGCGAACCAGGTGTCATAAGTGCTGGTTGTCGTACCGGTCTTTCCCGCTATGGACATGCCGGCCACATCTGCGGCCCGGCCCGTGCCGGCGATTCCGCCGCTGGGAGTGGTCATGGGATATAATCCGCCGTCCATGGTTTCCTCCATGGCATTGGTCAGCAGGAATGCCGTGGATTCCTTCATAACCGTCCGGGTTTCCGGCTGGTTGTCAATCAGAACATTGCCGTCATTGTCCAGTATTTTCGTATAAAAAATCGGTTTGGTGTATACGCCGCCATTGGCGATGGCCGCATAGGCCGCCGTGGTTTCCAGATTGGTTACGCCGTCGGTCAGACCGCCCAGACCTAAGGACGGGTTAATATCCGAGGTAATGGCGCCGCTTGGCTCTACCCGGCTGTCTACCAGGGTGGTAAAACCGTAGTTCAGCAGATATTCATAGCCCAGTGTGGGATTGACGGTATCCACCAGACAGCGGACCGCTACGATATTCATGGAGTAGACGATGCTCTGGCGGATATTGGAGTAACCGGTGTAGATATTTCCCCAGTAGTTGGAATAGGTTTTTTCACCGATGGAGTAAGGCCCGTCGTAATAGACGGATGCCAGTGTATCGCCCTGAATGTCCAGGGCAGGGGTAAATATGGCCAGCACTTTAAACAGTGAGCCGGGCTGCCGGGGGGTATTCGTGGCCCGGTTCAGGGAAAGATTATAAGTTTTCTCGCCCCGTCCGCCGCAGATTCCCCGGACACATCCGGTGGACTGCTCTATAACGACAAAAGAAACCTGGGGCTGCAGGGTGTAATCGACGCTCTCGATTTTCGCCTCGCCGCCGTTCCGGGAGATATAGTCGCAGAATTCCTCCAGAAGAACATCCAGCTCCTCTTTGGTATCCCTGACCAGCTTAAATGTGCTTTGTTCCTTCTCGGTCCGGAAATAGCGCTTGACGTCATTTTCCGTATAATTTTCCACGCTGCCGTCTTTTTTGGTCAGGGTAATGACGCAGGTGCATGCATACTGGGTACAGGTGGCGGGGTAGTAGTCTTCGTTGTTTACTTCCTCGTCGATAATCTGCTGGATTTTGGGGTCCATGGCCGTGTAAATCTGCAGGCCGCCGCTGTACAGCAGGTTATAAGCCTGGCTTTCCGTGTAGCCTCTGTAAGACTGCAGGTCCGCGATGACCTGTTCGATCAGTTCGTCCACATAGTAGCTGTAAATGGAATTGGAATTTTCTCTGGAATCATTGACCGCCGCGATTCTGTCATAAACGGGGTCGGCAAGGGCCTCGTCCCATTCTTCCTGGGAAATGTATCCCTGATCGAACATATTTTTCAATACTTTTTCCCGGCGTTCCGCATTGTTTTCCGGATTCCGGATCGGGTTGTACTTGGTGGGACTCTGGGTAATGGCGGCCAGCACGGCGCATTCCGACAGAGTCAGGTCCTGCACTTCTTTATTAAAATACCGCTGGGTTGCGGCTTTCACGCCCAGGGTGTTATTGCCCAGATTGATGGAGTTCAGGTAGTTGAGCAGAATCAGTTCTTTGGACATCTGCTTTTCCAGTTCCATGGCCAGATACTGCTCCTGGAGCTTTCGTTCCACTTTGGAGCCGAAGCTGTTTTCCTCCATCCAGTTGGTGAACACGTTGTTTTTCAGAAGCTGCTGGGTGATGGTGCTGCCGCCCTCCGTCAGACCGCCGTTGGTCAGCGCTACGGAGCCGGCCCGCAGGATTCCTTTGATGTCAATGCCGTTGTGAGTCCAGAACCGGGAATCTTCCAGCGCCACAAACGCGTCTATCAGATCTTCGGGAAGATCCTCGTATTTTGCCACAGAGGAACGGTTTGAGCCGGAACGGACCAGCTTTTCAATGACATTTCCCTCCGCGTCATAGACGGTGGTCATAAATCCGTCGGGCGCCACGTCATCCGGGCTCAGCCGGGGCGCGTTGTAGATAATGCCCCGCATTACGCCGATGCCTGCCGCCAGGCCGGAAAATCCGGCGAACAGAACAGCCAGGATCAGACATTTGACCAGTGTAATGATGACTTTATTTTTTAATCTGTCAGAAGTGGGAACCGTGTCCTTCAAACGGTCCCGGACTCCCTTTCTGCTATAGTCCATAGACTGCCTCCTTATAACCAATCATTATAGCAGACAATCGCAAATAAGTCAAAAGCAGGCACAAAATGAATGGGAATATCAATATATGGAAATTTAAAGATGCGAAAGCCGGCAGGATGAAAGGATACGGAGGAGCGGAGGAGAAAAAAGGCGGACGAAAAGCGGGGCGGAGCCGTTACGGGCATGTTGACAATGGATTTGATTAATGGTATGATGGACTGCAAGTAGAGGTCGCGTATTTTATCAGTAGGTCCCGGGATGGTTCAGGAACAGAAGAACGGGGAGGAAAGGAAACTACGCCGAAGGTGATGCCGGTTCCTGACAGGCAGCGCCTGGGGATATGGTTAAGAGCCGTATAACTGTCACTGCATCAGTGGAGCGCTACGCAAGATTGTGAAAAAGCATGGGAGGGAACGGAGTGTTCCGATCGTTCCCGCTTACGAGTGAAGTTAGCCGCCGCACTGGTTCAGGCTAACTTTTTGTATCTTTGGAAATCATGTATTTCCGGAGCACCGCACCTTTTTTGCGGCTGCGGCTTAAGACGCCGGGAGTACGGAATAAAACGGAGGAGGATTTATCTATGGCTATATTTACGGGAGCGGGAGTTGCGCTGGTAACACCATTTCGGGAGGACGAATCGGTAAATTATGAAAAGCTTTCGGAGCTGATCGAGGAGCAGATTAAAAAGGGAACGGACGCGCTGATTATCTGCGGCACCACAGGAGAGGCATCCACACTGAGCCATGAAGAACATGTGGAAGTCATCGACTATGCGGTTAAGGCCGTAAAAGGCCGCATTCCGGTAGTGGCCGGCACCGGTTCCAACTGCACCGAGACGGCTGTTTATCTGTCTAAGGAGGCGGAAAAGTCAGGTGCGGACGGCCTGCTGATCGTTACGCCCTATTACAATAAGGCGACGCAGAAAGGACTGATTACCCACTATACCATGGTGGCGGAATCCGTGTCCCTGCCGATTATTATGTATAATGTACCCGGCCGCACCGGCTGTAATATTCTGCCGGAAACCGCCGTAACGCTGGCAAAAAATGTGAAAAATATCGTAGGAATCAAAGAAGCCACCGGCAATCTGTCTCAGGTAGCCAGGCTGATGGCGCTGGCCGACGGCTGCATCGACCTTTATTCCGGAAATGACGACCAGATTGTGCCGATTCTCTCTCTGGGAGGAAAAGGCGTGATTTCCGTTTTGTCTAATGTGGCTCCGACGCAGACCCATGACATCTGTGCCCGTTTCTTTGACGGGGATGTGGAGGGTTCCAGGAACATGCAGTTGGATGCCATTCCGCTGATTGACGCGCTGTTCTCCGAAGTGAATCCGATTCCGGTGAAAGAGGCCATGAACCTGATGGGTATGCAGGCGGG
>Ga0137307_100984_pt1 | contig 29446 bp, 25 predicted proteins | sample NAcewD2O_March_2_FD_97180 | JGI IMG/M metagenome (GOLD analysis project Ga0137307, IMG submission 97180) | Mouse cecal microbial communities from Vienna, Austria - N-Acetylglucosamine amended D2O_March | ecosystem: Host-associated > Mammals > Digestive system > Large intestine > Cecum | place... | reverse complement strand
GTCTTAGAGGACTTTCCCGCCGCCCCGTGATAAGATGACAGCAAGTCAAAACCATACAGGTAATTGTGAAACTCAATAATTGTACTAATTTCATGTGCAATTTGAAAAATTTGAATACAAATATTTTCTCATACAAAAGGTAAGAAATGCATTTCGGCCTTTTTGTATGATGAAAATATTTCATGGAAAGTGCAGAAATTATACATGAAATTTTGATAACCGGATAGTTTCGCAATTGTCTGAAGTCAAAGCCATCTGAGGAAGGAGAACAACTCTATGAAACGAAAACTTTCATTCTTACTTGCCGGGCTGCTGCTTCTGCTGCCTCTGCTTACTGCCGGCTGCAGTTCGCCTGGAAACGAACCTCTGAAAAAGCAGGAAAAACCCGCCGCCCAAAAGGAAGATTCAAAAGCACAGCCAGAAACTGCCACAGGCAGGTACCGGGAAGAAACCATTTCATTTCCGGTACCGGTACAGACCATATTTGATTTTGAAAAAAAGGAGGGCTCCATGCGTATTCTGCTGGAGCAGAAACCTGGGGATTTCTGCTGCTGCAAAAGCCAGGATACAGGCGCTTCCTGGCAGCAGGAACCCTGGGATATCTCATGGCTGCCGGAAAATTACCGGGTAGTGTCCGCCTGCTTTGCCCCGGAAAACACCATTTTCGTCTCCGCCGGAAAAATATCAGAAGACCCGCTGGATGAATATCATGCAACGGGAGCATACGAATATTTCAGACTGAAGGAGACGCCGGAAGGGCTCCGGACAGAACCTGTCTCCCTGGAGCTTCCAAAACCGGAGGATGCATATTTAAAAGCAGGCTATGGACTGAGGAACATGGTCTGTTCCGAAGACGGAACACTCATCGGTATCCTCCAGCTCGGAACCGGAGAAACACAGACTTCTCAGATTATGTCCTTTCATTCGGACGGCGGCGTTGCAAACTGGAAGCGCGATACAGGAAACGCGGAACTCAAACGCTGCGGGAACACACTCTTCCTGAATGAATACGACGGAACCATCAAAACCCTGAATCCTGCAGACGGGGCAGAACTGACGGAAACCACACTTCCCGCCGGAACCATGTTCTTAAGGCTGATGGATTCGGATTTGGAAAAACAGAAATTTTATTACTGTAACGAAACGGGAATTTACAGTTCCGATGATACCATGTCCCTGACAGAACTTCTGGTGGACGGCAATGTAAGCAGTTTTTCCGATATCAGCTCCACCATACGATATTTCTGCCAGGCAGATGAAACTGTATTTCTGATGTTTCTGGAAACCACTGCCTCTGACGGACTGAAGCTGCTGCGATACGAATACGATCCGGATTTGCCCACCCAGCCGGAACAGGAGCTGAAAATTTATTCTTTGTATGACACCTGGAACGTACACAGACTGATTTCCGATTTTCATTCCACCCACCCGAATGTGCTGGTAACTTACGAAACAGGCATGGAACATTCCGGTGCAAAAAGCGAATCCGACGCCATCAATATTCTGAACACGGAAATCATGGCCGGAAAGGGACCGGATGTTCTGTTCCTGAACGGCCTTCCCTGGAACTCCTATGCCCGGCAGGATATCCTTCTGGACTTAAACAGCCTGGAAACCATGCCGCAAACCCAGGTGTTCCAAAACCTTTTTGCTGCTTTTGAAACAGAAGGCAGACAGTATGCGGTACCCGTCAGCTTTTCCCTGCCCATACTGACAGGGGAAGAAACTCTGATTTCCCAGGTGGATTCTCCGGAAGAATTAGTGAACATGGTCAGAGACACAGAGCCTCTGCCCATTCTGGAAGCTGAAAACTTCCTGCCCTATACCTTCAGTATTTTCTGGCAGGACGTCCAAAAAGAAGACGGAGCCATTTCCAGAGAAGCGGTAAGGAAACTGCTACAATGCAACAAAGAACTGAACGACCTGCTGCAGCCGGAAGAAGGTGAACCCTGGGTTCCCTTTGATTCCGTATATCCCAAAGAGGAAAACACTCCTGCTTATGATTCCTCTTATTCCAGTGTAAATGTCTGGAATATCGTGTACGGAAATACCGCTGCGTCCGCGGGCTATATGGGCGCTGTTAAGGACTTCACCGCCATTTCCGACCATATGCCGGGACAGGCCCTGAACTGGAAATCATTTCCGGAGCATGTGTTTACTTCTCTGCTGGCAGGAATCAACGGAACATCCAGGCAGACAGATTTAGCCGGGGAATTTCTGGAATTTATACTCAGCGAAGAAGAACAGATGAAATTTATTGACGGTTCCCTGCCTGTATTCCCCGCGTTTCCAGTCCATAAAAAAGTCTGGGAAACCATGACCGAAGAACCAGCCCCGGAAAAACTGGAAGAATACGAAACTCTTTTCCAGACACTGGGCGGCACGTTTCGCTGGCCTTCTCAGGAAGAATTTGACAGGCTGAAACAACAGGTTTCCAGGCTGGATACTCCGGCCATGGAAGATGCTCTGGTGCTTGCCGCCGTCACAGAAAAAGGCAGGGCATATTTGTCCGGAGGCAAATCTCTGGAGGAAACTGTAAACGAAATCATCCAGACACTGGAACTGTATCTGGCAGAATCCGGCATTGCAGAGTGATTCTGTCTCCGGCTCACGGTCGGAAGAAATGGAGCATCCCATGAAAAAAATACTCGCCGCGCAGAGGGACTTTCTGTTCCTTCTGCCCAGCCTGCTGGGCGTTTCCGTCTTTGTATTTCTTCCCTTCGGGGATGTGGTACGAAGATCCTTTACCAGTCTTACTGTCAGCAGGTTCACCGGATTTGACAATTACAAAATGATATGGAAAAACGCAGCTTTCCGTCTGGCCATGGGGAATACACTGAAATTCTTAAGTGTTTCCATTCCCCTTCTGCTGGCTCTGTCTCTGCTGCTGGCAAACATGGTGCATTTCGGACATGATACATCCTGCATATGGTATAAAAAATGCTGTCTGCTGCCCATGGCGGTTCCCACTGCCTCCCTGGTCTTTGTCTGGAACATGCTGTTTCACCCGTTCGGAATTCTGAACAGTGTCCTGCACCTTTCCGCTGACTGGCTCCATTCCTCCTGGGCATTTGCAGTGCTCACTTTCAGCTTTCTCTGGAAAAATATGGGATATTATGTGATTTTATGGCTCACAGGCCTTCAGGGTATTCCAAAAAGCCTGTACGAAGCGGCTGCTCTGGACGGAGCCGGCCCTCTGGCCCGGTTTCGGTATGTGACCCTGCCGGGGCTGAAACCCATGGCCTCCGCAGTGCTGATTCTGGCTCTTACCGGAGCTTTCAAATCCTACCGGGAAAGCTATCTTCTGTCCGGAGAATACCCGGACAGAAGCATTTACATGATACAGCACATGTTCCACAACTGGTTCCGGGACATGGCCATGGACAAAATGTCTGCGGCTGCTGTGGTCATCGTATGCATGTTCGCAGTGCTGGTCATTCCGTTCCGCAAAAAAGGAGGTGGAAATTTTGATTCTCTCAATACTTAAACGTCTGGTTCTGTTCCTGCTGTGTATTCTGGCCTGTCTGCCGGTATTTCTGCTGTGGACCGGCTCCATTACCGGCAGACAGGAACTTGCCTTTTACCTGAAAGGAATGTTTGAAGGGCAGGGACAGAGTTTTTTTCCTCTGTTCCCGGCCTTCCCCACCCTGAGAGGTTACCTGGAAGTGCTTCTGGACACGCCGGAATTCTATGTGGTGTTCTGGAATTCCGTCAAACTGACGTTTTGCATTGCAGCAGGTCAGTTATTGTGTTCTGTTCCCGCCGCCTGGGGATTTTCCCGCTGGCATGGAAAGCTGAGCAGCCTGCTGTTTTATCTGTACACCATTTTAATGCTGCTGCCTTTTCAGGTTACCATGGTATCCGCCTATATGGTCATTGACCGTCTTGGCATAATGGACAGCCACAGCGCCGTCATTCTGCCCGCTGTGTTTTCCACTTTCCCGGTGTTTCTGATTTACCAGTACTTTATCGGAATACCGGAAGAAATTTTTGAGGCATTTTCCCTGGACAGCAGCAGCCATCTCCGGATGTTCCTGCACATGGGCCTTCCGCTGGCCATGCCCGGCGTCAAAGCCGCTCTGCTGCTGGGCGTCCTGGAATACTGGAACCTGCTGGAGCAGCCGCTGATTTTCCTGAAAACTCCCTCCCTCTGGCCCTTTTCCCTCTACATTCCCAATATCAGCCAGAACAGTATCCAGTACACCTTTGTATTTTCCTTCCTGGTACTCCTTCCCATGATTCTGATTATCTTTCAGGAACGGGAGGAACTGGAAAAGGGCATTGGCACCATGGTTCCGAAACATCCGGAAAGGAGCTGAACGACATGAAATGGAAACCATTAAACAGAATATTTTTCCGGAACCGGCAGTTTCACGCCATCTCTGTTTTTCTTGTGGGAATGGCAGTGATGACTGTCATATCCAGAGCTGCGGATTCCTTTATGATTCCCCAAGTTCAGATAACCTCCCCGGAAACCATGAAACTGCAATACCCGCTGGAAATCCAGGGACGCGTTGTTCCTGAAAATCAATACGCTGTTTACTGCCCGGAAAATCTCAGAATCGGACAGGTACAGGTACAGAAAAACGACATTGTTGCAAAGGGAGACCTGCTGTTCTCCGCAGACCCCAAAGACCTGCAGGACAATATCCGAAAGACCGAACAGGAAATGGAAAAACTGAAGCTGCAAATCGCAGATCTGAAATCATCCCAAAACAGCCAGACCCGTCAGCATGAACTCGATTTAAACCGGGCACAGGAGGATTACGATGATACTGCAGCAGAATCCGAGGCCGCTGTCACCGCCGCTTATCTTGAACTGGAACAGGCTCAAAATGAGCTGGCCCTGCACGAAAGCCAGAAGCCGGAGGAAACGCTGAATTCGCAGAAATCAGCTCCGAAAGCAGATACCCTGAATTCACAGGAAAACAGCTCGGATTCACAGGAAAACAGCCCGGCAGAAAGCAGTCCGGATTCACAGGAAAACAGCCCGGCAGAAGACAGCCCGGATTCACAGGAAAACAATCCGGCAGAAACGGAAAGTCCCCTGGAGGCCTGGAACAGGAAACGGGAAGAACTGGAGGACATCTGCCGTGAAAAACAGAAATGCTGCGAAGAAGCTGTGGCTGCCCGGAACAAATCTCTGAAAGCAGCCGCCCGTCAGATAGAAGACGCCAGCCTTCCGCTGACGGAAGACCACACTGCCGACCTGCTGCAGGCAGACCTGGAAAACCAGAATCGTACCCTGCAGGAATTAAAGGAACTGAGTCAGGCAGAAGGCAGCGTTTATGCCCAATACGACGGACAGATTCTGGAATGCAGCATTTCCACCGGAAGTATTACTTCCCCGGAGCCGGCGATTATCCTCGGAGATTTCAGCCAGTCCTTCCGGTTTGAAGGCACACTGAATGAAGCTGTTTCAGAGGAAGATATGTCATACCAGAACAGTTCATCCGAAAGCAGCCTCAATGATACCGGAATTCCCCTCCTGGAAGAAAACATGGAGGGCATTCTCCGTATGCAGGATGGCGGCATACCTGAAAAGTCCGTGAAAATCACCGGCGTCTCACAGGAGGAAGGCGGCGCCTGCCGTATTACTGCTGATTTGGATGGTCAGGAAATATCCCGTTCCGGAGAAGCAGTTCTGGATTTGACGGGAGAAAGCAGAATCTGGCCCTGCTGCGTCCCCCTGTCGGCCCTGCACAGCCGGGAATCCGGGGATTTTGTCATAAAAGTCACAGAATCCCCCACCATTTTGGGCCTTTGTTCCACCGCCGAATACGTTCCTGTCACTGTTCTGGAAAAAAACAGCGAGTATGCGGCAGTGGAAGGCCTTTCTCCCACAGACCAGATCATTGTAACCGCCAGCAAAGCCATAAAGGAAGGTGACCGCATACGAATCATCGAAGACTGACCAAAGACAACTTTTTTCCCCATCTTGGTATGTTTCTGTCCGCAGCTCTGTTCCTTTTGAGTTTTCTGCAATTTCACATTCACTTTCGGGAACTGGACAGCCGGGAAGAAGCTGTGATATACCTGTTTGAGCAGGATTCCGTTTCCGGCCTTACGCTGGCAGAAGCATACAGAAGACGGGACACATACCGGAACATCTTTACCGCGGACAAAGAAGGGCTTTTTATCGTGACATCCGGCAGCCGAAAAGTCCCGGCGTCTCACGAAACAGAATTTCCTGTTCCGTACTATAATGAAACAGTTGATATAAACCTGCTGAAATGGATGGTTTATATCATATCGTTTCTGTTTTTTACCGGTATGATGCTGTTCTTTTTTACAAAATTCAAAAAGTCCCCTCCCTCTGTTCAAAACCCATGGCTTTATGGAATCTGCCTGCTGTTGTTTCTGGGATTTATAAAAATGGAGTTGTTTGCCGAAGCGGCGGATTTTCCCCGATGGCTGCTGCCCGGTGCATGGTCAGATCTGGAAGGCTGGGGAATCTTATGGGATACCATGGGAACACAGCTTGAAACCATTTTCCGGTACCGGGAATGCCCCGTTCTGATTAATTATTATCAGAATCTGACCGGATGTTTCCCGTCTCTGACCTTCTGCTTCCTTTCTGTTTTTTCCTACAGCCGGGCATCGGCCTGCTGCAGGGATAACAGGGAATCTTGATTTCCGGTAAATATTTTTATATAATAAAAAAGAATGCGCACTGCGCATTCTCCGCGCGCGAGCGGATTGCCTGGCAATAAATTTCCTCTCCGCGAGCTACGCATCATTGCTGACTTTTCATACTGCCGGAGGAGAGTTGTTATGATTCGATGTTTGGAAATCTGTTCTTTTTTCCTGGAATGGGGCTATGTATTCGTATTTTTCCGGATGATTCACGCATTTTTGCCGCTGCGCAGACGTTTTCCCCTGCGCCTGGCCGCGTTTTTTGTATGCAGCATACTGGCCACCATGGTAATTTATTCCAACGATCTTCCCAATCTTCTGGGAACCTTACTGGGAATGATTGTATATATTTCTATTTTTCATCAGGGACACCGGACAAAGAAAATAACTTCCGTGCTGGTCTTTTATCCCTCCCTGATTGCAGTAAATTATCTTATGCATGATATTGGGAGCAGATGTTTTTTCCTGGTAACCGGAGCTTCTCCGGAATCATCGGGATGGACCAGAGAGCTGTTTTGTCTCAGCACAGCCTTTTATACGTTGTCTCTGCTGCTCAGGCTTTTATTCTGGCTTTTCGCGTGGCAGATTCTGAAAAAATATCTGCAGCAGATTACTTCTGACCTGACCGTAAATATGTGGCTTATGGTTGACGTCCTGATGCTGGCTCCCTTTATTGCAATCTTTATCATTATCTATTTTATGCCGGAAAATCCGCTGATTGTTTACCCAATCTGCGGGGCGTCCATATTTTCCGGTTTTGGCTGTCTGTACCTGAGTTCTTATATCTGTACTTCTGTCCGAACCGCTTACCATGCACAGGAACTGGAGATGAAACAGGCATACTACCGGGAGCGGCTGGATGACGAAGAACGGGTGCAGTCCATCTGCCACGATATGAAAAATCATCTGCTGGTACTGGAACGGTCTGACCCGCCGGCGAATACTTCGCAAATGGTGGAAAAATTACAGCGGGAACTGGAACTATATGAAGACTATGTCCATACGGGCAATGAAATTTTAGATATTATCCTGAAGGAAAAATCCCGGCTTGCCAGAGAAAAGCATCTGGAATTCTCCGTTGCCGCCGATTTGAACGGTATGGACTTTATAGAGCCGCTGGATATCAGCACGATTTTCGGCAACAGCCTGGATAACGCCATTGAGGCAAGCGAAAAGCTCCCTAAAGGGCAGGGAGCCATTCTGATGAAAGCAGGACGGGTACAGAATTTCTTTTTCGTCCTGCTGGAAAACAGTTGTATAAAGAAAGACAGAGCGGCCTCCACTGCGAAACAGGACAGATTTCTCCATGGTTTCGGCATCTCCAATATGCAGAAAGCAACGGAAAAATACGGAGGAGAGCTGATTACCAGATACGAAAACGGCCGGTTTACTTTGAAAATATTAATCCCAATCCCATAATTTCCGTATTTACGAAGCTGTTATCCGAAATTTCCGGCAGTATATTTCGAAATCTGCAGTCAGAAACTTTCCATAAAGTAAATGCGGGAAGCAAAATCCGGGAAATGGCGTACTTCTTCGTTATACCCGTTGCCGCTGAAGCCCTGTTTCAGCTTTACGCCGCTGTACATCAGTGTATCTCCATATGCATTACAGTCTTCTGTTTCTCCCTCCAGACGGACGAATTTTGCTGCCAGACTGTGCAGCATAGAATCCTGGCGGATGTGCAGAGGCGCAACCGTATTAACCAGATCTCCAAACTCTCTGATGTCATATTTCAGTTTTCGGTTATAGAAGTGATAGCGCAGTTCCGGCGCCAGCCCGCTGGCCCGATAATACGCAGACTGAGTATTGGGAAACGCCAGTTTCTGCATGAGAAATCCCACCGCTTTCGTCTGATCCTGAGACACGCAGGTCCATTCCATGATATTTCCGGTGTCCTGGCTCAGACAGCTTCCGGTTGACGATTTGCCTGTAAAAGTCCTTCCCCGGTAGAAATTACCTGTCTGCAGTACCTCCCGCCACTCTTTATACAGTGCAATCTGTGCTTTCACCGCGTCCAGTTCTTCCTTTTTCATATCGCAGAAATTACATTCATAGCCGCAGAGCCCAAAACAGGCCACATGAAACCGTGTCTCCAGAGGCGTGCTGCGCAATGTCTGATGATTGGGACAGGCAGAAACATGCGCGCTGATTACAGACATTGGATAACCATAGCTGTACCCGGTCTGAATTTCCGCCCGGCAGAGAGCGTCTGTATCGTCACTGGCCCAAATCTGGGGAAAATAACACAGGATTCCCAAATCAAACCGATTTCCTCCGGCGCTGCAGCCTTCAAACAGAATATGGGGAAACCGTTCTGTGAGAATTTTCATACAGCGATACAGCCCCAGTACATAACGGTGAGCCACTTCTCCCTGTCGTTCTGCCTCCAGACTGCCGGAAAAGTAATCTGTAAACGTCCGGTTCATATCCCATTTCACATAGGAAATCTCTCCGGAAGAAAATGTCCTGCTCATCTCCTCTATGATATAATCCTGTACCTCCCTCCGGGTCAAATCCAGAATCCTCTGATTCCGGCCTTCCGCATGGGGTTTTCCCGGAATCTGCAGCACCCATTCCGGATGTGCCCTGTACAGATTGCTGTCCACACTGACCATTTCCGGCTCTGCCCAGATACCGAATCCAAGCCCCATAGCCCTTATCTTCCTGCTGATACCTTCCAGTCCGCCGGGCAGCTTTTTCTTATTGACCTGCCAGTCTCCCAGAGAACTGGTATCGTCATTCCGGTTTCCAAACCATCCGTCATCCATGACAAACAGCTCAATGCCCGCCTCTTTTCCGGCTTTTGCCAGCCGCAGCAGTTTTCTCTCGTTAATGTCGAAATAAGCGGCTTCCCAGCTGTTCAGCAGCACCGGGCGGATTTTGTGCTTCCACTCGCCCCGTACGATATGTTCCCGCACAAACTGATGCATATTCCGGCTCATTCCGTTATATCCTTCGTGGGAATAAGTCATCACTGCCTCCGGCGCTTCAAATTCCTGTCCCGGTTCCAGCACATAACAAAAGAACCGTGGATTGATACCTGCCACAAACCTTGTTTTCCCATATCCGCTTACTTCCACTGCCTCATAGTGATTCCCGCTGTAAATCAGATTAAATCCATAGCAGTCTCCGAAGTCCTCACCTGTTTCTTCCCGGCTTATCATGACAAAAGGATTGGCCCGGCTGGAAGAAGTTCCGGTACAGGAATCATTTACATACTTTCCTGCTGTCACTCTGGTATCCGTCCGCTTCATTTCTCTGGCCCAGGCCCCATGAAATCCGGTAATAACATAGTCTGCGCCGTCAAAATCAACCTGGACGCTCAAAAGGCGCTTCAGCTTTATCCTGGCTTTACTGTCATTAATCAGCCGGGCGCTGCGGGTAATCACATCACAGTCCGGAAATACATAATAATGCAGTTCCAGCCTTACATCATACTGCCTGTCTTTTAACGTCAGGCACAGATGTTCCACCTGCTCCGGCCTGCCGCAGGAACCGGGCAATGTACAGAATTCTTCTTTTCCCCTGGTAATCTCCCCTTTTTCAAAAAGAAAATCCGACGTGCTGCTGCCGTCCTCATGCACCACTTCCAGAAAAGGTTCCCGAATATCTCCTTTTCCATATGAAGACATTTCCAGACATATATCCTCCAGAGAAAACTCTCCGTGTTCCCTGTCGTATATATTGGTATTGCCCGGCGCAAATACATGTTTTTCAGTCAGGGCAGCCGCTGATTCCCCTTTGGGCAGGGTGATTTTTCTGCCATAATAAAGATGTTCCAGATGTCCTGTTTCCAGTACACGGAAACAATAAGTAGTCCGGCGGGTATGAAGTATAAAAAACGGATGCAGATTCTGTATCATGATAAGCTCCTCCCGGATATCTCTTCCATCTTTTCATCCGTAAGGATATACTTTTTCCGAAACAGCAGCAATGCAAGTAAAAGCCCTGCAATGGGAACTACTGTCATGGTCATGCGCAGCCCCGCCACGGAAGAAGCCGCGGCCGTTTCCGTTTCCAGCGAAGTATCATTACTCAGATTGCAGACTGACAGGCAGACTGATGCTATCAGAGCCGCCACACCGGAAGCCAGTTTCACCACAAAGGTCTGCATGGAGAAAATCACGCTCTCGTCTCTTCTGTGATTTTTCCATTCCCCGTAATCCACCGTGTTGGCCAGAAATACGGTGGTCAGCACCGACAGCATACCATTGGCCGCAAAAATAAAAAATCCCGGAATAAACAGCAAATACACACTGGACATGCTGGTAAAAGACAGAATCAGCAGCACTGCATATCCGGCAACAGCCATGAAAAAACTGATATAAAACACCTGTATGGCGCTGAGCAGCTTCCGAAGCAGGGGGAAAAACAGCATCATGGACAAAATCTGTATGGCTCCTCCAAACGTATTGAACAGGGTGTAACTGCTATTCCAGTCGGGGCCGCCAAAATCATACTTAAAGAAATAAATCACCAGATTGGAGGTAATATAAATGGAGCAGTTTATCAGTACAATGGTAAATACCACGGTCATTGCCTGGTCATTCTGTACCAGTGCGCGGAACATCTGGCCCACGCCCGGAGATTCCACATCCACCGTGGATTTTTCCCGGATATTGATACAGGTAATCAAAATAAATATCACAAACAACACTGCTATGAGCAGCGCAAATCTCTGAAATCCCAGACGTTCATTTCCTTTTCCCAGCAAAGGCACGCACAGCATGGTAATAATCGTAATGATCGCAGAACCCACGCCGGCGCAGGAACGGGCCAGTGTGGAGAGGCCCTCCCGCTCTTTTCCGCTCCGGGTAAAGGCCGGAATCATGGACCAGTAAGGAATGTCCATCATGGTATACGTCACACCCCACACCACATAAGCAGCTGCCGCATAAGCCACAAGACCGCTGCCTTCCAGAGAAGGCGGGGCGGAAAACATCAGGTACAGCACTGCTGCATTCAGCAATGTTCCGGCCAGCAGCCACGGACGGAACTTTCCCCATGGTGTTCTGGTTCTGGCCACAATTACTCCCATAACAGGATCGTTAAATGCATCGAAGATACGGGCTGCCAGCAGAATCATCCCCATGGCAATGGCACTGACTCCCAGAATATCCTGATAATAATACAAAACGTAGCTGGCTGAAAGCATATAAACCATATCTTTTCCCACTGCTCCCAGACCATACGATACTTTTTCTCTGCCTGTTAATTTCATAATTTCCTCCTGTCTTTCTCAGAAATTTTTATTTCAAAGATGAGATTCACTTCTTCCGCCTGCGCAGTCTTTATTTTCAACACCGCTTTTCCCGGAGTCCCGGCAGTTTTCACATAAGTTCCGCCCATGCCTCCCTGCAGGGAAATCACGCGTGGCCCGATAAGTTCTGCATTTCCCTGTACTTCCAGCTGCACCGGCTGGTGAAAGAAGCTCAGAAGATTTCCATTCTCATCCAGCGCCCGGATTCTCACTGCCGCCACATCATAGGTCTGCCCTTCCAGCAGAGTTCTGTGATCCGCTTTTGCTTCCAGATGAACCGAGGTCATGGGCTTCCTGATAACGGTTTTCACCACCTTGCCGTTTTTTACTGCTTCAAAACGGTATTCTGTGGAAGTGCCGCCCCAGTCTCCCACATAACGGTTGTAGAGTTCTACAATCTGATCCGGTTTCATATGGTACCAGGCCAGCAGCTTTGCCGCTGTCAGATAAACGGATTTGGGCAGATGGGTCAGGCCATACCGGGCAACTGCGTTTAATGCGTCTTTCAGTGCTTTGGCCTGAGCCGGACGGAAATGTTCCTGTTCTTCCATCACAGAACCAATAAAATCATCTATCAGAATGGGACCATGCTTCAGATTTTTATAAGGAGAATCTTTCCTGGTATATCTTTTGATAAAACGGTCATTTTTGTACATGCGCACACTGTCTGCGTTGGTAAAAATCCAGATATTTCCCCGGTTGCATCCCGGATGTTCCCCAATGTCCATGGAAGAACTTATGGACAGCACCGGGGTATGCTCCTGCTGGCAGGCATAAATATCCGCCGCAATTTTGGGATTGCGGAACATATCCATAACACCGTGGTAACAGATGCGGTCTCCGCTTCCAAAATCCCTGTGGGTATTGTAATCGAACATACACCAGCCAAAACTGCCTGCAATATCTTTCTGGCCTGCAACTGCATTCAGCACCGCCCCATGCCGGATGGCATGTTCGGTTCTGTGCTCTTCGCAGTCAGAAGATTTCGTGGGATACATATGCCCGTTATATTCAGAAATAAGATAGGCTTTTGACAAATCCGGCGTAACCGCTGATTTCTTTTCACATCCTTCGGTGGTTCCGTCATGGGAAAAATCATTGTAAGTATATACATCTTCCAGCAGACTGCTCTTTTTATGGAACCGCACGCCGCCGGTGGGCCTCCATGGGTCCAGTTTGCGGGCCGCCGCATTGGTTCTCCGGTAAAAACTGTCATTATCCTGAGATTCATTGATGCGGACGCCCCAGAGTACAACAGACGTATGATTTCGGTATTGCCTTACCATATCCCGCACATTTTTCAGCGCCTGGTTCTGCCAGTCTTCATCGCCAATATACTGCCATCCCGGCATCTCGGTAAAAACCAGAAGTCCCAGCTCGTCGCAACGATTCAGAAAATAATGGGACTGGGGATAGTGAGAAGTACGCACCGCATTCAGTCCCAGTTCCCATTTCAGAATATCCGCATCCATTTCCTGCATGGACCGGGGCATGGCATAGCCCACATAGGGATAACTCTGATGACGGTTCAGCCCCCGCAGTTTCTGTTTTCTGTCGTTCAGATAAAATCCGTCTGCCCGGAACTCTGCTTTCCGGAATCCGTATGTAACCACATATTCGTCAAGAATTTCTCCGTCTTTTACCAGTTCTGTCCGGATTTCATAAAGAACAGGATGGTTAATATCCCAGAGTTCCACCCCTTCTACCGGAAATTCCGTGTGCCATTTCTTTCCTCTTACTTCCTGTTCCAGAATCCTCCGATATTCTCCCTCAGCTTTCGCATATACAGAACGCTTTTTTTCCGTATCTATCTTCGGATTTCCGGGTTTTCTCCGGATAAACTGGCGGATACGGCATCCTTCCGCCTCCTGACGGAAAGCCAGCTCCGTTATGGCCCGTACTTCAGGCTGCGCCCCGGTTTCCACCTGACTGTGTACAAATACGTCTTTCAGATAATTCTGATTTTTAATATCCAGATACACTTCCCGGTAAATCCCTCCGTAAGTCATATAATCCACCACATAGCCAAAGGGCGGAATATTCAATGTTTCCCGGCTGTCCACTTTGACTGCCAGTACATTTTCTGCTCCGTAATTCAGACTTTTACTTACATCCAGGGTAAATGCTGTGTAACCGCAGCGGTGTTCCCCCACTTTTTTTCCGTTCAGAAATACTTCGCTCTCATGGGCAGCCCCTTCCAGTGTCAGCAGCACCCTCTTTCCTTTCCAGCTTTCCGGAACAGAAAGTACCCTGCGGTAACCGCTTACCATCTGATAAATTTCCTCGTCAAAATAGTGAAAAGGCACTTCCCGGCAGGTATGAGGCAAACGCACGATTTCCAGTGCACTGTCATCAAATCCTGCCTCCGTGAGTTTTTCACTGAAATGTTCTGTAAATCTCCAGCCATCATTCATATAAATCCGTTCTGCCATAACTTCTCCTTTCCATCCTCCCGAAACCAGACAATTGCCTGCTCTCGAAACGGCTGTTATCTCCGGCACATGCCATCACAAAATATCCGTAAATCTATTTCTGTGAATCCCGAGTCAGTTGTATGCCATCTACCAGAATATTCACTACCTCGTCCAACGCTTCCTGATAGGAAATCCGGTTCCGTATCAGCACATCCCGCTGGAAAAACTGTTCCAGTGATGCTTCCAGCATCATTTTCAGAATGGGAATCCGAACGGGGCGGATGACCCCTTCCGCCATTCCCTGCTCCAGCAAAGCAATGGTGGTTTCCCAGCCTGTTTCCAGATGCTCCTCTACCTTTTCATAAATCCTGGGATACTTCTCCTTCAGCATATATAACTGGCGGAAATCCACATCTTTGTATCCCTCCGGCAGAACTCCCAGAATCTTTCTTATTTTTTCCAGAGTATTTCCGGATTCATCTTCCACCACATTCTGTTCTGCCTCTTTAATAGTGGCAAACAGATAATCTACCATGGCCAGAAACAGCGCTTCTTTATCACGGAATACCATGTAAATGGTTTTCTTACTGGTTCCCAGATGCCCGGCCAGGTCATCCATGGTGAATTTCAGCCCTTTCTGATTAAATACCTCCAGCGTTCCTTCCAGAATTTTTTTCTGTAATTCCATTCCTGTTCCTCCCGCCTGCACACTTCTGTTTTCTGAATCCTTTATTTATATAAGGATTCCGGTGCTTTGAGCATCCTGGTCCCATAAAACAAAAGCGGAAACTATTTTTCTTATTTTAGTTTCCACCATTGTAACATCCTGCTGTAAAAATCGCAAGAAACTAATTTAACAAAAAAAGTTTCCATTTTTTATAAAAAAGTAACAAAATTCCTTTCCTGACATCTTCCATTCGCACGAAACGCATAATTATTTTCTCTTACAGGAAATATTTTACACATTAACGTAGCGCAGTATTTCCTGAAAAAAAAAGAACCCTGCCGCGCAGGATTCTTTTTCAAAATATATTAATCTACGACTTCTTTCATCTTTTCCGCCATACGGTTTACCACCTCATCAATCATCTCCGTCTGAGCCGCTATTTCCTGGCTGCTGGCCGCAAGAGCAGAAGTCCCTTCATTGATGCTTTCAATATTCTGTACAAACTGGACCGTTTCATCATCCAGTTTCTGTATGGCAGGAATCAGGATGGTACTCTGCTCCTTACCGGTGGCAACGGCTGTTTTGGTCTGCTCCGACAAATCCCGGACACGGTTTGCTATTACTGCAAAGCCCTTTCCGGCTTCTCCGCTTCTTGCGGCTTCAATTCCCGCATTCAACGCCAGCATACCGGTCTGGTTGGAGATTTTTATAATGGATTCATTCATGGTATCGTATCCCTGCACCGCATCTACCACCTGCTGCATGGAGCCACGCAGCATTTCCGTAAAGGAAGACATGCCGCCCACTGCCTGGGCAATTCTGGTGGCATCCTCAGCAGAACACTGGTTGCCCTCTGCCAGTTCTCCCATGGCTGTCTTAATCTGCTGAAAATCATCCATAATTTCCTGATACAGAATCTGTTTTCTCTTCTGTGATTCTTTTAACTGCTCCGTAACCTCACGCATCCGCTCCTGTTCTTCCTGCAATGCGCTTTTCTCATAATGCATACAGTTTTCTCTCCGGTTCAGGCCCAGGGCAACGGCTTCCGCCATCTGGCGGCAGCTCTCATATCCGCAGGCGCCGCAGTCAATCTCACGTTTTTCCCTGGTATCTTTTTTCATGTCTTCAAAGCCTGCTTCTATCTGATGTTCGCTTACGGAAACTCCCGTATTTTTATTCTCATATTTACAAATGAAATCTTCCAGTTTCAGTCCTGCAAACTGAGCATTAAAATTCTCAAGCCGCTTTTCGTATGTAATCCATTTTCCCCAGGGGCTGTTCTTATCTTTCTTCCTGTCCTGTCTGGCGGATTTTGCCTTATTTCTCTGGTTGTTAATCTCAAACAGCACGTCGTCATTTTCCACAGTCCCCGGCTCCACGCCTGTCCCGTGGAGACATCCGCTGGTACAGTTCAGAGCATCCACCATGAAGGGAAGCTGTTTCCCGCTCTTTACGCGTTTCGCGTATTCTTTCAGAAAATGATAAGCATGTTTTTCCCCTTCAATCTGACGTACCATCACATCTTTTCCCAGAAAATGTTCCACATTTTCCTTTAATCCTCCCGGCTGGGGATATACGCTCCCAAGGCCGTATTCCAGTTCATCCACAGCCTCACAGGAAGACAGATTCACGCCTTTTAACGCTTTCATCAGATGATGGAACGTCACATTATAAGACACATACGGGCGGTTATCCGGGCGCATAATCTCTGATTTCTTCGCAATACAGGGCCCGATAAAAGCCAGTTTGTCCGATATATTCATATACTTTTTCGCATAAATCGCCGCGCACATCATGGGGCTGTGCACCGGAACTATTTTGGGAACCAAATCCGGCACATACTTCTCAATATAATCCACAATGGCAGGACATGGCTGAGAAATCCCTCCGTTAAAATTATATTTTGTAATATAATTCAGATACCCCCAGGTGGTAATATCCGCTCCAAAACTCACGCTGATAATATGCCTGGCCCCCAGGTTTTTCAGGTACCCCAGAACCTTCCCGTACTGTCCGGAATAATTTGCAATAAATGCAGGCGCCACCAGAAGGCTGATGAGCTCTCCGTTCTTCAAATCTTCCAGAAACTGCTCCGTATCATCACGAAAATCCCTTGCATGATGATGACATGCGTCAATACATGCGCCACACTGGATACATGCATCCCCGTTTACATAAATCAGGTCTTTTCCATCTTTGGTCAGAGAATAATTTGCCTCAAAAACCGGACATGCCGAAATACAGTGATTACACCCAACACATTCTTCATTGGTATAAACCAGTCCTGAATTTAACTTACCCATTTCCATGATACAAATCCTCCATCCCGCTCCTCATTTTATTTTTATACATCTCCCGTCCTCTGTATAAATCTTAGTTAGATTTTAGCTTTTTTCTGCGCATTTTGCAACCATATTTCCACATTTTTCATTACTTTTCTCCCTTATTCTGACCATCCTTTTCCATCCTTTTCCATATGGAATTCCAACGTCAGGAACAGGCTGTTTCTGCAATGCACAGATTCCAGGAAGCAACTTCCCTCATTTCTTCCAGAATCACATCCGGCATTTCTTCCAGAATCACATCCGGCATTTCTTCCAGAATCACATCCGGCATTTCTTCCCCCACCATGCAGTCCAGATAAGTTGCAGGCCCTTTTCCACAATGACCGCGGGCGGCCGCCCCGGTTTTCATGTTCATTTTGCAGACATGCTTCGGAAACTTTTTCCCGGCCGTTTCATATTTTAAAGAAAAAGGGTTTCTGCATATATGGAAATTTATATTGTACGTCCCGGTGACACAGTGGATACCATTGCATCCTCCCACGGAATTTCCGCCCAGTCTGTTATTTACAATAATCAGCTTCCGTACCCCTACCCGCTGGCTGTAGGGCAGGCTCTGCTTCTGTCTACGGAAAACCAGCCGGATTCAGAATCTGCCGGAACTTATGAAGTAATCACCGGAGGATATGCCTATCCCTTTATCAGCAGATGGGTACTGGAACAGACTCTTCCTTATCTTTCCAGCCTGTTTATTTTCTCTTATGGATTTACCACAGAGGGAGAACTGATACCTCCTGCTCTGGATGACTCATTCATGATTTCTGCCGCAAAATCTTCCGGCACCGCTCCCATTCTGACTCTGACCCCTTTCGGTCCTTCGGGACAGTTCAGCAACTACCTGATTTCCCAGGTGGTAAATAATGAAACTGCTAAACAGAATCTGATTGCAAATCTGCTTTCTCAGATAACAGAACGGGGCTTTGAAGGCGTGGACATTGACTTTGAATACATCCTGCCGGAAGATAAAATTCCTTTTGTGAATTTTGTCCGGGATATACGGACAGCCGTAAATGAGCTGGGTTACCCTGTTTCCGTGGCGCTGGCTCCCAAAACCTCTGACAGCCAGACCGGTCTGCTGTACGAAGGCAAGGATTACGGACTGCTCGGAGAAGCTGCTGATTCCGTTCTTCTGATGACATATGAGTGGGGATACACATATGGCCCTCCCATGGCAGTGGCTCCCCTCAATAAAGTCCGCCAGGTCGTGGAATACGCTCTGACAAAAATACCGGCCTCCAAAATCAGCCTTGGTATTCCCAATTACGGCTATGACTGGACCCTGCCTTTCCGGCAGGGTACCTCAAAAGCCACTACCATCGGCAATGTTCAGGCCGTCCAGATTGCCATTGCCCACAATGCTGTTATTCAGTTTGATGAAACTGCGCAGTCCCCTTATTTTCGTTACGTCTCAGAGGGGAGCACCCATGAAGTATGGTTTGAAGATGTCCGAAGCCTTTCCGCCAAATTCGGCCTCGTCAGTGAATACCGTCTTCGCGGTATGGGCTACTGGCAGATTATGCAGCTCTTTCGGGCGAACTGGCTGCTGCTGGCAGATACCTTTACCATCACTTAGATTCGGATGCTTCATATTCATAGTCAATGCAGGCTCTGCTTTCCCGCATCTGACTGATAAATGCTCCAAACTTTACATGCTCCGGATGGTTCTGATATGCATTCAGCCCTTCCATATCCTGAAAGTCACAAATCAGAGCCAGCTCATAATTGGTTCCATCTGCTGCCGGAGCATTACATACTGCTTTCATTTTTACCACAGAGGGCACCAGATCTCTCAGCCGCTCCGCCCTGGCTCTGGCTTCCGCAGCATTTTCCATGGCAGTTTTCCCGTTAAATTCTTCTTTCAGTTTAAACATTACAATATGCTTTACCATATGCTTTTCCTCCTTATAAAATCGTAACAGTTCTGTCCCCTCATTCTTGAACCCTTTGCACAAGTACCCTCGCTTCGCCGGGACAGACCCTGCGTATAATGGTTTTTCTTATAGAAAATACTTTCACACGTTAGCGTGACTCAGTATTTTCTGTAAAATAAAAAGCAGATAACGGGAATCGAACCCGCCTTTCCAGCTTGGGAAGCTGGCGTTCTACCAATGAACCATATCTGCAATAAAATCTGTCTGTTAAATTTTCAAAATTCTATTCATCCAATGCCGGCGACCGGAATCGAACCGGTACGATGTTGCCACCACAGGATTTTAAGTCCTGCGCGTCTGCCAGTTCCGCCACGCCGGCACAAATGGGACCTACAGGGCTCGAACCTGTGACCCTCTGCTTGTAAGGCAGATGCTCTCCCAGCTGAGCTAAGATCCCATTTAATCTCTTACCGAACGTCTGTATCCGGTAATCATATTTTATTGAGCATTACACACAATAAAGATACAATATAAAACTGTATCGACGACCCAGAAGGGACTCGAACCCTCGACCTCCGCCGTGACAGGGCGGCGCTCTAACCAACTGAGCCACTGGGCCATAATCTCATAGCTAATAAAAGTGGACCTTCGGGGACTCGAACCCAGGACCGACCGGTTATGAGCCGGTTGCTCTAACCAACTGAGCTAAAGGTCCAAGTTGATTGAATCAACACAAGCCGATGATCGGACTCGAACCGATAACCTGCTGATTACAAATCAGCTGCTCTGCCAATTGAGCCACATCGGCATATTATGTTCACCAAATACCGATACTCAACAAAATCTCTCTCTCAAATGCCCGGCATTCAATAAAATATTAACTATGAAATGACTCCTACGGGAATCGAACCCGTGTTACCGCCGTGAAAGGGCGATGTCTTAACCGCTTGACCAAGGAGCCAGTTGTCTTATCCTGTCGTTATCTCAGCGACGGATTAATATTATCACAGTTCGTTCCAAAATGCAAGTACTTTTTTATAACATTTCATTTAATATGTAACAGTTCAGCCTGTATTCTGAGCTCATTCATGCCAGCATGATTCGCACAGAATACAGGCTGAACTGTTACTTTAATGTATTGCATTTACCGGACATGACTTCCTGCATACACCGCAGCGGATACATTCCGGATGATTCGGGCTCTCCACCGGATTCACCTGCATTTTGCAGACTTTCGCACAGACGCCGCATTCGGTGCAGATTTCTTTTTCCACCCGGTACCGTAATACCGCAATGGGATTGAAAACAGAATAAACAGCCCCCAATGGACATATATATTTGCAGAAAGGCCTGTAAATCATCATGGAAAATATAACCATAACAATCAGAATAACGTTCTTCCAGGCATACAGCCATCCAACAGCGCTCTGCATGGATTTATTTAACAGAACCAATGGAAAACCGCCTTCCAATGTGCCTGCCGGACAGATTAATTTACAGAAACAGGGTGCTCCCTGACCCAGCACATCTACCAGAACCATGGGCAGAAATATGACAAATACCAGTAAAATAACGTATTTCAGTTTTCGGAGCAGCTTATCTCCCCTGAATGTTTCTATTTTTTTCAGGAAAGGAATTTTATGCAGCAAATCCTGAATCAGGCCAAAGGGACACAAAAAGCCGCAGACAAATCTGCCCGTCAGTGCTCCCACAAACATCAGAAATCCTGCCACATAAAATGCAAATTTAAAATTCCAGTTTCCGATTACCGCCTGCATTGCTCCAATGGGACAGGCGCCCACAGCCCCCGGACAGGAATAACAGTTTAATCCGGGAACACACAGATTTTTCAGCTTTCCCCTGTATATTTTTCCCTGAACAAAACCTGCCAGATAGCTGTTGGTAAGCAGCGCCCAGAGAGCCTGTATTCCGTGACGTTTCCATTCATTTGCATTTTTTCTTTTATCCAATTCCAATACACTCCATACAGATATTGATTGCTTTTTCCAGAACCACGGACACTTCTCCCCGGTAAACTCCAAATCCCATCATAAAAATTCCCGCCGCTGCCATACAGATACCTGTCCGGGAAGCCCTGTGGCAATTTACTTTGCCGCCTGAATCTGATTCCTTCCCTGCAGGCCGGAGACGGCTCATTCTGCCGCTCCTTCCCGTTCTGTCTCTACAATGGTTTTCCAGTCTTCCAGAGAGCGGCTGCCAGAATAAGTCTCCCCTGTAATATTCCCTTCTTTATCTACAAAAAAAGTCTCAGGAACCGCCGCAATTCCGGAAAGCCTGCCATTCAGATACCCTTCATCCGGAATCAGAAAGGGATAGGCCGCACCTGTCATTTCAGCCAGCAGTTTTGCTTTTTCCACAACTTCTTCATCTGTTTTACCGGAACTGTCAATGGCATCCAGAACAATTCCCACCACATTAATCCCCTGATCTTTCACCTCATTGCTCAGCTTTTCCAAATCGGGAATTTCTCTGACACACGGCGAGCACCAGGTAGTAAATACATTTACCATGGTAAGGTCATAATCTGCAAACATTTCCTGAGTGTATGTGTTACCTTCTATATCTTTTATGGAAAATTCTCCCAGGTCTTCTTCCGCAAAAGCTGATGCACCTTCTTCCAAATTCTCCACTTCTCTTCCGGCCTCATCTGCGGCAGGCCAATCCGAAGATTTGTTTTTCCCCTGAGAGCCACAACCATTCAGCAACATCAGGCAGCAAAGGCCGGACAATAACAAGGTACCTGTTTTCACTGTACTTTTCTTCATTTGATTATACCTCCTCAAAACAGATTATACCATACATCAGACTCAAAGCAAAATCTCATATTTATAATCTTTTATAACCACATCCGTCCCTTGTAACTTTTTCCGCCCCCTGTCTTCTGGCATAATCAATCATTCCCTGCGCGATTTCCGTTGTATATCCCTGACGCCAGTAATTTTTATGCACATAGTAAGCAATATCATAAATCTTCTTATCCGCACTTATCATAAAACTGCAGGTTCCAACCGACTGCATGGAATCTTTTAATACCGGAATCAAATAGCAGCATTTGTCATCATCGCCAGGCGCTTTTCATCATACCACCTCCTGATTTAAACTACACAAAATCCTGTAAACATTGCTGCCTACAGGATTCCTTTTCACTCCCCGAGTTGGGCTCGAACCAACAACCCCGCGGTTAACAGCCGCATGCTCTACCATTGATACGGTTACATACCGTAAAATCTCTTTGATAGAGTGTTATGTCCAAATTACAATCGAGGCTATACTTTTCACTCTGTTCGGCTACCATCTGACTGGTGACCTAACGAATAGTATATTAACACAACTTCTCTCATTTGGCAAGAGGGAATTTTATGTTTTTGAAAATTTTTTGCTCTTTTATAACGCAGTACATAAGTATCCGTAATGAAACATAATCCGTCTCTTTCAATGATAGGGTACATCAGCCGGCCACCTCCTTATCAGATGGCCGCCGTAACCAAAACGCTGCCGTCGCCCCACTCGGAGCAGAACTGCTGGTATGACATGTTGAGCTCAACAGAGATTTTGTAATCCCTCCCAACCTCGATACGCTTGAACAGGTGGCAGGCAATCATTTTCTTCTGCTCCAGTGTGGCCGTGTCGAATTCCTCCGCCCAGGACTTGAACTGGTTATAGGTCGGGGTGATCAGGTCAATCCCCTGTTTCTTCCTGGACTCTTCCTCCCGAAGCTCCGTGAGCTTTGCCTCCGCCTCGGTGACCCGTGACTTGATGGTCTGGATCGCCTGGGACAGACCCTCCGGGGAATAAATACTGTCGCCTGTCAGCGTCTTTGCGATTTCAAGCTGCAGCTTCGTGAGCTGCTCCTTATTCTTGTTAATCTCCAAATCCAGCTTCTTCTGCGTGGCCCTGTTCCCGGCCATCTGCCGCTTGAACATTGCCTGCAGCTTTTCTTCCTCCGGCGCCCCATCCATGCAGCTAAAGATTTTTCGGATGATCTGCCGGATGGTCTCGTCCACCCTGTCCGCCTGGTAGGTCGTCTGCCCGTCACACTTGCAGAGCTTGCGGCTCTTGTGGTAACAGGAATACTTGATCTGGTCCACGGAATACTCCGTGCCGTCAGCCCTCGTATAACTGTCGCGGTACCGGATGGTTGTCAGCCTCCCGCCGCAGTGGGCGCAGAACACATTCCCGGAAAGCATTGCCTGTCCTTTGGTCTGTAAAGCAATATGCCGCTTTTCCTCGTTCTTATTCTGTCTCTGCTCCAGAATGTAAAGAATCTGGTCGTATGTATCATCACTGCGGAGCCGCAGCGCCTCCAACTGCGGGGAAGTTGAGCCGTCCTCCAGCCTCCCGCAATAGAAGGAATCCCGAAGGATACGGATTACTTTAATGCTTGTGAACTTTCCCCCGCCGCTGGGCTTGTACCCCTTTTTATTAAGGAAGTCCGCCATCCTGTAAGAGCCGTACCCCTTATGGATCGTCATTTCGTCGATCATGTGGAGCACTTCGCTGTCCGCCGGGTCAATCTCATACTTCTTAACCTTTGCACCCTTCCGGTTCACAAGGCCGCTGTCCACCAGACGGTACCCGAACTTGACCGGGCCGCCGGTATATAACCCGTCAAGGGTCATCTGCTGCATCTTGCTCTTGATCCGGATGGAAGTCTTTTCACTCTCGCCGGACGCCTGCCAGAACCGGAGATAATTCATCAGCTTGTCCACATGGTTGTTGAAGCACTGCTGCCCCTCCTGGGTACTCCATACCTCAACGCCGTGCTTGGCGAACCATTCCACCACGAAAGGCGTCTCGTCGTCAATCCTCCCAATCCTGTCAAACATAAATACCAGAAGAATGTCAAACTCGTTATTCAAGGCCGCCTCTTTCAGCTCCTGAATGGCGTCCCTGTCATCCGCCGATACCTTATAGCCAGAAATCCCTTTTTCGGAAAACTCTTTCAGGATCGTCCAGTCCTGCTGGCTGCTGGCAAAATCACGGCACGCTGTTTTCTGCATGGGGATGTCGTTCTCATTCTTATCGTTCTTGTCTACCTGCTTTTTGGTCGATACTCTATAAAGACAATAAACCCGTTTCATTACGCTACCTCCGTACATTCTTTTTGTACGGAATCACGCTGCTATTCCTTATTCGCTTGTCAATGTGCAGCCGGTGCAATACCGCTCCCGGTACTTATATTATACCGTGAAATGCCCCTGACGGCAACGCGTCTTTTGAGGAAAAGCACCGCAATCCTCCTGTTTTCATAGTGCCTGGCCGCATGGGATGAACTCTTTCTGGAAGCGTTCCTCATATGCCTCCGTGAGTATGTCCCTGACCTTATTTTTCACATCCGTACCCTCGCTCCCGCTGAACATGATCGTGACCGCCGAGCTGTTGATATGTAACCGCATGACAGGATTCCTGTCTGTCCTCATATTCTCCAAAGAAAAACCTCCTTCCCGTTCCCAATGTCTTTATCAAGGCCACATGAATAAGTCGGGCCTGCGCTCTTATAGTCACAGACCCGGCCCATTGTATCTGATCTCGATTCTGTCCGCCGTATTTGCCACGCTCCCCGGCAGGTCCCATACACATTTATATAGGAAGGGATTGCTACAGGCTGCGGCCGGCTTCACCGCATCATAGCCCCGCCTGTGCCGCCGCTTTGCCAGAGCAAGCAAACACCGCAGGGACTCCCCTTCCAGTCTGTGAGGGGTCGTGAGAAAGTACCATTATGATCTGCGTCGTCATCGCGTCCGGCCTGCCACAGCCGGATCGGTGGAAACGTGGACCGCTCGGACAGCCTTTATTCATCACCTCCCCAGGCTGTCTGTCTTTGCGCCGCCCCATCCTCCGCTCGGAACACAGAATGAAGTACCCATAGCAATGTGTATGAAATTGTCAAGGTGCCGCAAAGGGCAGAGCAGATATTAGTCACTCCTTGGGGTGGTTCAGAGCCTGTGCCCTGCTGCCTCACCCCCGGCTTGTCCTGCCAGAAATGCCCTTCTTACTATTCCGTACATTTTCAGGGCAATTTCGCCGTCTGAATTAAAAAATTTCTTCTAAAACTTTTTGAAGATTGCTCAAACCGTGTTCAATGGATTTCCTCACATTGCTCTCATTGATTCCCTCCGCCCTGGCAATGGCGCTCTTGCTCATGCCGAGAAAATAATGCGCATAAATCCGGTTTCGCTGTTTTTCCGGCAGAGAGGCAAGGGCTTTATAAAGCTGTTCCCTGTCATAAAGCTGCTCTACAAGATCACAGGGATTTTTCTGGTCCAAAGCTGCCATATCCCTTTCAATGCCTCCAGCATAATCCAAAGAATAAAAAGCCTTGTAACGGTATGTACGGATTCTGTATGCTTCTTCCAGAAGCTCATACTCCCGGAGCAGCAATGCAATTTCCTCCGGCACCTCAACAACAGTGTCCTTTGTATAAAACGGGTAATAATCCCGCAGATTGATTTTCTTCATGGGTAATCCTCCAATTTCGATTTTTAGTTGACTGGCAAAATCGAAATCAGAAGGCGGGGAACGGCAACGGAACACTGATATTTTCCGTCGTCCCACATACAGATACGGATGTGAGATATCCGTGAAAGAAGGAGGATAAAGCCGAACTCTATCTGATTCTGTCGAAATGAAAAGCGCCGCAATCCCAAACTCACGGATTGCGGCGCATAGGGCCTTAAATATACAGTTGTTCCTTCGTAGCTGTCTGCCTTTCGGAAACATCCCCGATTCCCTCCTTATATAAGGAAGAACAGAAGACTATCCAGGCAGCCAGCCTCCCTTTTGGAAGCATTATAACGGGGAGATGTACAGTACCCGTCATGGAACACTCATTTTTTAACCAAGAAAAACTCCGGCAGACCCAGCCGCCAGAGTTTCTATTCATTAAACTTATAACCCACACTGTGGACGCTCTTGATATAATTCGGCACCCCCGGCACAGACATCAGTTTTTTACGGATATTGCTGATATGGTTGATTATCGTCCTCCGGGCATAAATATCATAATCCTCATGCCATACCAAATCCATGATCATCTCATAGGTAAACACGCGCCTGGGATTCATGATGAGAAGGGCCAGTATATCAAATTCTTTTGTGATCAGCTCCACCTCTTGCCCGCATACTTCTACCGAGCGGTACTCCAGGCAGAAATGAACCTTTCCAATATCAATGATTGTCAGCAGATTACTGTCAATCCACTCCCTGCTCGCCAAACTGTTCTCCATGTGTCCACCTCCCTTATAAAATGAATAATGGCCCAAGCATATCCTCCACAGCATTCTGCCGCCTGTACCGGCTAATCAACAATGCCCCTGATCTTGTCCAAAGAGGCTATGTCGTTTTCTTCCAGATACCCCCGGATGCCCTCTATGATCTCCACCGTGGCATAAGGGTTATGGAAGTTCGCCGTCCCCACCGCGACTGCGGCAGCCCCCGCCATGATGAACTCCAGGGCATCCTCAAAGGTGGCAATGCCGCCCATGCCGATCACTGGCACGTCAACGGTCTTACACACCTCATAGACCATCCGTAACGCCACCGGCATAATGCCTGGGCCGGAATAACCCCCTGTCTTACTGGCGAGCACCGCCCTGCGCCTGTGGATGTCTATCTTCATCCCCCGCAGCGTGTTGATCAGGGAAAGCGCGTCCGCACCACCCGATACCGCTGCCCTGGCAATCTCCGTTATGTCCGTGACCTCCGGCGACAGTTTCACGGCCAGCGGCTGCCCGGTATAATGGCGTACCGCCTGCACTACCCGCTCTACCATCCGTGGGGCCGTCCCGAAAGCCAGCCCTCCTTCCTCCACATTCGGACAGGAGATGTTCAGCTCCAGCATGTCCACATCACAGTCCGCCAGCCTCTCCGCAACCGCGCAATACTGCGCCAGCGTATGCCCGCAGATATTCACTATGATTTTTGTGTCATGCTGCCGGAGGAACGGCAGGTCATGCTCAATGAAATGCTCCACTCCCGGATTCTGCAGCCCGATGGAATTTAACATGCCGCTCTGCGTTTCCGCAATCCTGGGGATCGGATTCCCTTTCCACGGCTCGCAGGAAACCCCTTTGACCGTGACCGCTCCCAGGCAGTTCAGGTCAATCAGCTCCCCGTACTCACGGCCGGAGCCGAATGTGCCCGATGCCGTAATGACCGGGTTCTTCAGCGCCACCCCTGCAACCACCGTCTCCATCCTGTCATCCATTCCACACCACCTCCCTGCCGGAAAAGACCGGGCCGTCCCTGCAAACCCGCAGGTACTGCCAGTCCTTCTCCCCCGGCTTCTGTATCTTCACTGCACATCCAAGACATGCGCCTATGCCGCAGGCCATCCGTTCCTCCATGGATACCTGAGCCGGGATGCCCTGCCTTCCTGCCCATTCCGCCACGGCCTGCAGCATCTGCCGGGGACCACAGGCATATATCCTGTCCGCCAGAGGCGCGATGGCCTCCACAAGCTCCAGCACCGTCCCGCGAAAGCCGCCATTCCCGGTCTGGCTCGCCACATGGACCTTCCGGCCATGTCCCCGGAAATCCCCGTCCATGAACGGGGCATCCGCATAGCCCAGGAAAACCTCCGCCTCTCCCGGAATCCTTTTGGAAAGCTCCAGAAGGGGAGGAATCCCCAGGCCGCCGCCGATGATGACGCTCCGCTCCCCTGCCTCCGGCAGCGTGAACCCGTCCCCCAGAGGCCCCATGAGCTGTACCGTATCATTATCCCGCAGCCGGGGGAACTGCTCCGTGCCCTTCCCCACCACCCGATACACTACTTCCACACTTTCCCCATGGATTGCCGCCAGGCTAATCGGGCGTGCCAGCAGGTTTCTCTCATCCGGCGGGTACATCTGGATGAACTGCCCCGGTCTGGCACTATGGGCGATTTCAGGCGCTTCCAGTTCCATTTTCCATATTCCGGGCATGAGCTCCTTCTGGTTCCTTATAGCAGCCTTGCAATAGGTATTCATCCGGCCCCTCCTTTCTCCGGCAGGCGCATTGCCTCTATCATCTCATAAGCGATGCTGATGTCCGTCAGCTCCTTCGGCAGACTGGAACGTGGGTGCCATGCCGCCGCTGACAGTTCCCCGGTGTCGATGTGCAGCTGGTCCGAACCGTCCAGCTCCGCCGTATAGCCTGCGATCACGGAACCGGAAAAGCCCCAGGGCTGGCTCCCAAAATATTTAAGGCCCCTGATGCGGATGCCCGTTTCCTCATAGACTTCCCTCTCTGCCGCTTCCTCCAGCGTCTCCCCTGCCTCCACAAAGCCTGACACCAGAACCCATTGCGGGAGGGGACGGTCCCCGTACTTCGTCATCAGAAGCCTGTCCCCGTCCGTGACCGCCACCATGACCACCGGGGCGATGGCCGGATAAACGGTGTCCCCGCAGTCCGGGCAGCTAAGTGACCGCCGCCCCCTGTCCTGCGCTCTCACACCTCCGCACCTTCCGCAGTAGACATTCCTCTCATACCATCCAGCCAGGTGCAGGGCAGTGGCCCCGGCAAAATACGCCCAGCCCGGCAGGATGCCGTCAAGCTCCCGGAGCGGAAGATACTGCATGCCCTCCCTTTCGGGCAGGACGTCTCCCTGCTGCCGCAACAGGTAGACAGTCACCCCGTCCACGCAGAACAGGAAAACCGCCAGCCTCCGCACTTCTGCAAAAGGCATGCCCAGGTCATGGAATACCGGAATCCTCCGGCTGCCGTCCTCCGATACCCGCAGCAGCACCTCTCCGCCACGGAAGGAGAAAAAGCAATCCTCCGGCTCCGGTTCCCTGTCACGGAATGCATGGTCCAGGCGGTAGGGGAAAATGTCCTGTATCATTGCCCCATCCCTCCTTTACAGATGCCGCAGGTTCTCACGGTATCTTCTGAGTTCCGTTTCGTCCACGGAACCGATGACCTCATCCAGCCACTTGATCATCCTGTTCCTGTCCTTCGGCAGATGCCCTTCCACGTTGACGCAGTTGGACGCGCCCATGGTGGCAAAATAGGTATCAATAGCGAGCCCTTCTATCAGCATCCGCAGCTCGTACAGCTTTTCAATCTCCGTTTCCTCCGCCCAGTTCCCGGCCTGGATCTCCTGGTACAGCTCCGAGGATGGGTAGATGGTCAGCATTGAGGAAACAATGATCTTCGGGTGGAGCTGGTTGAACACCGCCGTCGTGTTCTTCACCCCTTCCTCCATGTGCCCGGAACCATAGATGCCGGCAAGGTAAAAGAAATTGTAATCCATG
>Ga0137307_100983_pt1 | contig 29448 bp, 27 predicted proteins | sample NAcewD2O_March_2_FD_97180 | JGI IMG/M metagenome (GOLD analysis project Ga0137307, IMG submission 97180) | Mouse cecal microbial communities from Vienna, Austria - N-Acetylglucosamine amended D2O_March | ecosystem: Host-associated > Mammals > Digestive system > Large intestine > Cecum | place... | reverse complement strand
GGTAAAGCGGGAGAGCAAGACCATCGCCACCATCACCTTCCAGAATTTCTTTAATAAGTTTGACAAAAAGGCCGGCATGACCGGTACGGCCAAGACCGAAGAAAAAGAGTTCCGCAGCATTTACGACATGGATGTGGTAGAGATTCCCACCAATGTTCCGGTAGTCCGCAAAGATCTGGAGGATGCTGTTTACAAGACGAAAAAGGAAAAGTATGAGGCCGTAGTGGATGCGGTGATTGAGGCGCACCGGAAAGGGCAGCCTGTTCTGGTGGGCACCATCACGATTCAGGCCAGTGAACTTCTTCATAAGATGCTGAAACACAAAGGCATTATGTCGGAAGTGCTGAATGCCAAGCTCCATGAGCAGGAAGCCAGGATTATTGCGAATGCCGGACTTCACGGCGTCGTTACCATCGCCACCAACATGGCCGGCCGTGGTACGGATATCAAGCTGGACGAGGAAGCCAGAAAGGCGGGCGGCTTAAAGATTATCGGCACCGAGCGCCATGAATCACGGCGGATTGACAATCAGCTGAGAGGGCGTTCCGGGCGGCAGGGCGATCCCGGTGAGTCGAAGTTCTATATTTCATTGGAAGATGATCTGATGCGTCTGTTCGGTTCCGACCGGCTGATGTCCATGTTCAACGCGCTGGGCGTGCCGGAAGGACAGGAGATCGAGCACAAGGCGCTGACCGGCGCCATTCAGCGGGCCCAGGAAAAGATTGAGAACAACAACTTCGGCATCCGTAAAAATCTGCTGGAATATGACCAGGTGATGAATGAACAGCGCGAGGTGATCTACGGAGAGCGCCGGAAGGTGCTGGACGGCATCAATATGCGGGATTCTATCCTGAAAATGATCACGGACACGGTGGAGAACTGTGTGGATTTGTGCATTGCCGACGATCAGCCTCCGGAAGAATGGAATATGACGGAGCTGGCGGTGGTTGTGGCGAGGACGATACCGTTCAAACTGCAGATCACCGATGAGCAGTTGAAAACCTTTGACAAGCAGAAGCTGAAACATGTCTATAAAGAGGGGGCCGTCAAGCTCTATGAGATGCGGGAGGCGGAATTTGCCGAGAGCGAGCAGTTAAGGGAAATCGAACGAGTGTTCCTGCTGCGGTCCATTGACCGGAAGTGGATGGATCATCTGGACGATATGGAGCAGCTGCGTCAGGGAATTGGGCTGCAGGCTTATGCCCAGAAGGATCCGCTGATTGAGTATAAGATGGCGGCCTTTGGGATGTTTGAGGATCTGATTGTGAATATCCAGGCGGAGACGATTCGTCAGTTGTTCAGCGTCCGCCCGAAACAGCGGGTGGAGAGAGAACAGGTGGCGAAAGTGACCGGAACCAATAAAGACGGCGGTTCTTCCGTTACGGTGCGCCATACGGAGAAAAAAGTATACCCCAATGATCCCTGTCCCTGCGGGTCGGGAAAGAAATACAAAGCCTGCTGCGGCAGAAAGTAAATTTTATATTTTGAAAGAAAAAATAACGTGGAAAAGAAGGTGAAAGAATGGTTGAACTGGATCAGTTCAAATATACGCTGTCAACCTTTGAAAAACCATTGCTGGAAGTAAGGGATTCACTTTAACTTAGCAGCAAAGAAACGAAGGATTGACGAACTGGAACGAACGATGGAGGAGCCGGAATTCTGGAATGACGCGGACCGCTCCGCAAAGATTATGAAGGAACTGAAAAATTTAAAAGACACCGCCGAAAAGTATCATGCCATGGAGACGTCTTTTGAGGAAATTCAGATTCTGATCGACATGGGCTATGAGGAAAATGATCCTGCCGTGATTCCGGAGATTCAGGAAGCCATAGAGGCGCTTACCCATGACCTGGAAGAAATGCGGATCAACACCCTGTTGTCGGAGGAATATGACAAGTGCAACGCCATCCTGACCCTCCATGCGGGCGCAGGCGGCACTGAGTCCTGCGACTGGGCGGGGATGCTGTACCGGATGTATACCCGCTGGGCCGATAAGAAAGGATTTACGGCGGAGGAACTGGATTTTCTGGAGGGAGACGAGGCGGGCGTCAAATCTGTCACGGTGCAGATCAACGGAGAGAATGCTTTCGGCTATCTGAAATCCGAGCGGGGCGTCCACCGGCTTGTGCGGATTTCCCCCTTTAATGCGGCCGGGAAACGGCAGACCTCTTTTGTGTCCTGTGATGTGATGCCGGATATCGAAGAAGATCTGGATATCGAGATCAATGAGGACGAACTGCGCATTGATACCTACCGTTCCAGCGGCGCAGGCGGTCAGCATATCAACAAGACCTCGTCTGCCATCCGCATTACCCACCTGCCCACCAATATTGTGGTGCAGTGCCAGAACGAGCGGTCCCAGCATCAGAACAAAGCGAAGGCCATGCAGATGCTAAAGGCCAAGCTGTTTTTGTTAAAGCAGCAGGAGAATGCGGAGAAACTGTCTGATATCCGGGGCGATGTCAAGGAGATCGGATGGGGCAGCCAGATTCGTTCCTATGTGATGCAGCCCTACACGATGGTAAAGGATCACCGGACCGGCGCCGAGACAGGCAATGTGGACAGCGTGATGGACGGAAATCTGGATCACTTTATCAGCGAATATCTGAAATGGAGACGTCTGGGCGGAATAGAGGAAGAAAACCAGGAATAGTAAGCATACAAAAAAGCCACAACAGAAATAAAACTGTTGCGGCTTTTTTTGTATGTTCGAAAAGTCTTTTGTCCTGGAAACATGCCTGCGCGGAAGACGCGCCAGGAGCATTTCCCGGATGGTTTTTTGTTCCACAGGATATTTTTCATATTTACGTTGACATTAATAAATGGAGAAGATATAATAATGCTAACACTAAAACTTGTAGTGCAACATTGTATTAAAAATATGATAAGTCGCACAACATGAAAAGAGAAGGGAGATGCAGGATGAAGAGACGAATGATTTTATTATCGCTGGTTCTATCCGTATCGCTGCTGACCGCATGCGGAACCGGCAGAGGTAAAACAGAGACTTCCTCCAAAGCGGAGACACAGCAGGGGACAGAACAGGCCGCCCGGACGGAAACCGAGCGGAAGCAGACTGAGGAGGCCGTTACGGAAAGCCTGTCAGGAACTGCGGACGGCAAGTGGGACAAGTACGAAAAATTTGATGTAACGCCCAATGAGAAATACACCTTTGTGTATGCCAACTGGTCTGCGGCGAATTCTTTTTCCGTTCAGGTACAGGAAGGATTTGTGGCAGCCTGTGATTATTATGGCGTAGAGCTGGTATGTCTGGATAATCTGGTTGACCCTATTCAGGCGAATGCCAACTGTGATACGGCGATTACCATGGGTGCCGATTTCTATTTCCAGTATAACCAGGATGAGGAAATTAATAATGCCATCGGTGAAAAGCTTTATGAAGCGGGAATAGCCGGAATTGCCATTCAGGTGCCTATGGCGGCAGAGTCTTATCAGTTCCCATCATATTGTATTGACAATTATAATACGGGGCTGATGGCCGGTGATATGCTGGCGGACGCGGCGATAGAGAAATGGGGCGCAGACGAGGAATATATTCTGTTTGCCATGGGATATCCGGAGTCCGGTGTTATGTTTCAGCAGCGTGCCCAGGGTGGCATTGAGGGCGTAAAGGCGAAGCTGAGTCAGGTAGAAGTTTTTGAAAATTCTACGGAAGGTGATACGGAGGTGGCCAGACAGAGAATGACAGATTTTCTGACGGCCCATCCGGAAGGGAAGATTCTGGTCTGGACCAATGCGGATCATGTGGCGCTGGGTGAGCTGGCGGCCATTGAGGCAGCAGGAAGACAGGATGATGTGCTTCTGGTAAGCAATGCGCTGGATATCTCCGCGCTGACCACATTAAGAGATCCTGATTCCGTGTTTGTGGGAACTATTGATTTTAATGCCTATAACTGGGGCTGGGAGCTGGTTCCCAAAGCCATCGAATGGCTGAATACCGGCGTTGAGTGCGATAAGGAGATGTCGCCTTCCAGCGTGGCGCTGACAAAAGAGATGGTGAAAGAATATTATCCGGAATAAAGCAGAAACATATATGTTGCGCGGGAATTTCATCTGAGTAACGGATATGTGTATCCAAAATTCCGCCGTGCCCGCCGTTACGACCGTGCGGGTACGGCAGGATTTTTAAGATCTGTCAGGCCTGGGCGGCGTCAGGTGATTGTTTGGACGGCAACGGACCGGATTAACTAAGATTGGAAGCGGCTAAAGAACAGATCCTGAGTGGTCATGGGGATGGCAGGGGAGTCGCGAAACTATGAGAGGAGGGAAAAGAATGGCCAGCATATTGTCCGCTCATAAAATCTGCAAGTCTTTCAGCGGCGTTCAGGTTTTGAAGGATGTGGAGTTTGACCTGAGAGAAGGGGAGATTCACGGTCTGGTCGGGGAGAACGGGGCCGGGAAGTCGACACTGATGAAGATTATCGCCGGCGACTATAAACTGGATTCCGGGGAATTAAGGTTTGAAGGCAGTCCGATCAGGCTGAAAGACCCCACAGACTCGCTGAACTACGGCATTCGTATTATTTATCAGGAATTTAATCTTGTAAAAACATTGAGTGTGGCTGAGAACATATGTATTGGAGATTATCCCAGAAATCGATTCGGGACCATCGACAGGAAAGCGATGAACGCAGAGGCCCGGAGAATCCTGGAGCAGCTTGGGGAGGATATTGACGTAAACAGACGGGCTTCGGATATCTCTGTGGCGCAGCAGCAGATCGTAGAAATCGCGAAGACCATGCGGAAAAACTGCCGGGTGCTGATTATGGACGAACCCACAGCCGCTCTCAATGATCAGGAGACTGTGAAATTGTTTCAACTGATCCGTAGAATGAGGGATAACGGCGCTTCCATCATTATTATTTCACATCGGCTGTCCGAACAGTTTGAACTGACGGATCGGATCACGGTGCTTCGGGGTGGCTGTACGGTGGGAACCGTGAATACCAAAGAGGTTTCCAATGACCGGCTGGTGGAGATGATGGTGGGGCGAGAACTGACAGAGATGTATGTTCACAGCAAGCATATGCCCGGAGAGGTGCTGCTGGAGACAAAGAATTTGTGTGTGGATGAGCAGGTACGTCATATCAGTCTGAAAGTGCGCAGAGGCGAGGTTGTCTCCGTTTACGGGCTGATGGGCGCTGGACAGTCCCAGTTGGCGGATGCCCTGTTTGGCAGTCTCCGTATCAGGTCGGGAGAAATCTGTTATAAAGGCCAAACCCTGCGGATGAAGGCGCCGGCGGATGCCTGCCGGGCGGGGATTGGCTATATTACCGAGGACAGAAAAGCAGACGGGTTGTTCGGGAATCTGAATGTGATGGAGAATGTTTCTGCGGTCAGCCTGAAACGTTACGCAGGTCCCGCGGGCGTTATGAGCAAACGGAAAGAGCGGGAAGCTTTTGATAAATGGGTAAAAAAGCTGAATGTGAGATTTGGAAGAGTGGAGCAGAGGATTTCTTCGCTGAGCGGCGGTAATCAGCAGAAGGTGCTGATCGCGCGCTGGCTCAGCAACGACGTGGATCTGCTGATTATGAATCTGCCTACCAGGGGCATTGATATCGGTGCAAAGGCGGAAATCTACGCACTGCTGGACGAGCTGTGCGCGGGAGGGATGGGCGTGCTGGTATTCTCACTGGAAATGCCGGAAATCCTGGGAATCTCAGACCGTATTTATGTGATGTGCGACGGCGAAATCACCGGCGAGGCGACATCTGAGGAAGCGACCCAGACGCTGTTAATGAAATATGCCGTAGCCAAATATCTGAAATAATTATTTTTGGGGAAGGAGTATTAATATGGAACAGAACAAATCCGGCACAATGACAAAACTGAAAGGCTTCCTGAACGACGGAAGCTTACTGTTGGTGATTGTGATCCTCTGTATGTATTTCAGCGTAAAATCTCCGTATTTTTTCAGCTTTAAAAATATGATGAATATGCTGATCTCCGTGTCTGTAATCGGGATCGCGGCTACCGGGTTTACCTGTACCCTGATCGCCAGGGGGCCTGATCTGACGACGGGCGCCATGATGGCGCTGTCCAGTTGTATGGCGGCGTTATTGGTGTCTCATTATGATATGGCCTGGTATGCGGCCGTTCTGGTGGCGCTTGGGACCGGCGCGTTGTTCGGGCTGGCTAACGGACTGCTGATCACGAAATTTCAGATCGCACCGATTGTAGTTACACTGGGAATGATGAGCGTGGTCAGGGGAATCGCGTTTATTTTTACCAACGGCATCACGATTTTTATCACGGAGCCCCATTTGAAATGGTTTGGCAGCGGAAAGATCTTCGGTATTAACGCAGCTGTGATTATTATGATCCTGTGTTTTCTTTTGTTATCTTTTGTCACGAGAAATACGATTTTCGGGCGGAAAATCTATGCCTGCGGCAGTAATCCGGCAGCCAGCCGCCTGGCGGGAATTAAGGTAAACGGTATTGTTACGGTGCTGTTTACCCTGTCAGGTTTTCTGTCCGCGCTGGCCGGACTGGTGCTGGCCGGGATCAGTTCGGCGGCTCTTCCGTCTGCTGCGGATACCTATAATATGGATGTGATGACGGCGGTGCTGTTAGGCGGAACTGCGCTGACCGGCGGGGAAGGATCCGTAGTAAAAACGCTGCTGGGGCTTTTGATCATCGGTATTATCAATAACGGCATGGCGCTGTTGAATGTGCCCAGCTACTGGCAGACGCTGGCCAAAGGGGCGCTGCTGATCATTGCCGTCGTATATGACCGGATCAGGAGGATGATGCAGGCAACAGCCTGAGCATGCACGGAAAAGAGGAGAAATGGATCGTAAAATATATCAGGAACGTCTGGAAAAGAGCATTCGGGGAGAAAAATTGGAAAAGCATCCGTTTTTTCTTTTCATCGACGCCCCTTTTTGCAGCAGTGTGACAGGCGTATCTATGACAGAGTACTATGGCAGTGCTGCTACGATGATGGAATGCCAACTGCAGGCTTATGACAGGATCGGCGGTTATGGTTTTCTGTATGCGGATTTTGGCGTGGTAGCCGAGGGAACGGCTTATGGGGCGGAGCTGAAAAGGGATTCCATGGGCGCGCTTTCTTTAAAGCCGTCGGGAATAGAAACGCTGGAGGAAGCTTTGGCTTTGCCTCCGGCCGACATCTTCGGGAACAATCTGATGGGGGAGAGTCTGCGGGTGATGGAATATATGTCCACTCATAAGCCGGCCGATTATGAACTGGAGACGACCCGTGTCATTGCGCCCTTTACCGCGGCGGCCATGGTCAGGGGGATCTCTGACCTGTGCGCGGATATTTACGAGGATCCGGAACTGGTGCTGGCGCTGATGGACCGGATCTGTGAGGACAGTATCCGGTATGTGAAGGAACAGGAGCGGATTATGGGGCATGAGGCCGGATATATCATGCTGGCTGACGACCTTTCCAGTTTTTTGAGCAGGGAGATGTTTGATACTTATATCAGGCCCACGTATGATAAATTTTATCAGGCTTTCCCCAATGCCAGGAGATGGCTTCATAACGATGCCAATGCGGCCCATATCGCGGAAGGGATCGCGGATGCCGGATTTTCGCTGTGGCATGCGGGGGATTGTATCGACGTGTATCAGGCGATGGCCGATACGCGGAATGAGGTCAGTATCGCGGGGAATCTGTCTCCGGTTCGTGTGCTCCGAAACGGGACGCCGGATACGGTTTATCAGAATACCTGTGATTTTATCAGAGCCTGCGGCGGCAACACAAAGCATATAATCAGCGCGGGAGGCTATGTCTCCTGGGATACCCCGGTGGAAAATATCAAAGCCGCGATGCGGGCCGTGGAGGACTGTGCGCTGTGAGTGAATAAATATTATATTGTCATGTACGCTCGGAATCTCATGGAAACAGGCGTAGCGAGACTTCGAGGGTATACTGCCAGGAAATGGAGGATATGGTTTGGCAGAGGTTCTGGAAGCGTTAATGGTAATTTGCTTCGGCATCTCCTGGCCGCTTAACATTCGGAAGTCTTACCTTGCCGGAACGGCAAAGGGAAAGAGCCTTTCTTTTGTGATTCTGATCTTTTCGGGGTATGTTTTTGGCATTCTGTCAAAAATAATTATGCTGGGAGCGCATCAGAAAGTAAGCGTCTGGGTACTGGCCGTGTATGTTTTGAATGCGGTAATGGTATTTATCGATTTCGTTTTGTATTTCAGAAATAAAAAGCTGGACAGGATGAACGGCATAGGTTCGTGAGCTTTGTCAGGCGCTGCGGGGAAATGGCGGCGCCTGTTTGCGCGGCATGAAAGAGCGCTGAACAGGCAGAAGAAATATTTTACGGTTTGATTGCCAGAAAAGGTATTTTTTAGTATGATAGATTCATGGTTATCAAATACAAAGGAGCGTATCGAAATGGAACATCCAAACAGCAATGTGGGAATTTCTGAAAAGGTGTACGGACAGATTCTGGAAATGATTACCAGCGGTCAGTGCAAGCCGGGAGATAAGATTCCGTCGGAAAACGAACTGAAGGACATGTTTTCGGCCAGCCGGAATACGATCAGGATTGTCTTAAACCGTCTGCGCACGCTGGGCATTATTGACACCCGCCATGGCGGCGGCAGTTATGTCAGGGAGATTGGGTCGGATGTATATCTGAATATGCTGATTCCCACGGTTCTTTTTGAGAAAAATGATTTGATTGACATATTGGAATTCCGCAAGGCCATTGAGGTACAGGCTGTCGGGCTGGCAGCTCAGAACGCGGATGAAAACGCAATCAGCCAGTTGAAAGCGGCCAGCAGGCGGTTTAAGCAGAGCGCCTCTGACCCGGAAAAACAGTGGATGATGAATACAACTCTTCACATGGAACTGGTCAGAGCATCCAAAAACCGGCTGTTTATCACGATGGAAGAGCTGATTCAGAATATTCTGACCAATGAAATGAAAACGTTCCTGATCAGCCAGGGAGAGGATATCGATTCCAATTTTTACCACGGTGCCATCATTGAATGCATTATCCGCCATAAATCGGAGGAGGCTTCTTTTCTGATGGATAAGCATGATACGCTGGTAATTGAACGAGTGCGGGAGTTTAACCGGAAAAATACCCCGGAGGATTAAAAATATCCGGGATATTTCTCGCGGATCGCAGCCGCGTCTACCTGACAACGGCTTAAATGCAGTTTCATCAGCTCCCGGGCCTCCTGGGGCCGGTTATCCCGGATGGCATTCAGGATCGCGGAGTGGTCCTCTACGATTTTCAGTTCTTTTACGCTTTCCAGTGCCATTCTGCGCACGCGGTCGAAATGAATTGAGAAATTTTGTAGCAGCGCGTATAGCTGGGGTTTTTGGGCCATGTCGAAAAGCATACGGTGAAACTGGTCGTCCATCAGCATCAGTTGTTCGGAAACGCTGTGTTCCAGATAGAAAAGCTGCAGCCGGATTGTCTCCTCCAGCCGTCGGATATCCTGAGGGGAAGCCATCCGGCAGACCAGCTCCACCACGGCACATTCCAGTATTTCCCGCAGAAAGCGAGCCTCTTCCACCAGACCGTAATCGATGCGGGCGATCATACTGGGCTTCTGAGGGGTGATCTCCACAATTCTTACTTTTGACAGCTCAATCAGCGCTTCCCGGACGGGCGTTCTGGACAGCCCCAGCTCCGCGGCCAGTTCGCTCTCACTGACCAGGCTGCCCGGAGCCAGGTCCAGGCTGATGATATTTTCTTTTAATATGCGCAGCGCGTAATCCCGGCCGCTTTCTCTGGGCAAACGATCTGACAAGCGCAATGTCATATATCCTCCCGAAAATGTATAAGAATCTTGCTTCGCCTTGAGTATACAGGATTGAAGGGTAAACGTCAATAGGAAGCCGACCGGACGGTTTTTCAACTGCCCGGAGGGTAAGTTCCGGAGGTCACTGACGCGGAAATGGTGTGTTATGTGGCGTCTGTCGTCCGTGACTTGCTGACGGCTTCCCACAGGCCGTTTAAGTAGGCGGCGCCCAGCGCCCTGTCATACAGTCCGTAGCCCGGGCGTCCGATTTCACCCCAGATCATTCTGCCGTGGTCAGGGCGGATGTAGGTATCGGGACAGGTGTCATGGACGGCTTTTATGATCTCGAATAAATCCAGATCGCCTGCGCAAGACAGGTGAGCGGCTTCCCGAAATCTATGGTGCCCCAGATGTTTGATATTGCGGATATGGAGACAGCCGACGCGGTTCATTTTGCCGAAATGCCGGATCATGGCCGGAATGTCATTGGCGGGGTTGGAGCCGAGAGAGCCGGCGCACAGGCAGAGGCGGTTGCAAGTAGAGTCGTGAAGCCGTATGATTTTGTCAAGTCCTTCCCTGCTGTGAGCAATCCGGGGGAGTCCGAAAATGGGCCAGGCCGGATCGTCGGGATGACAGGCCATGATTACGCCGCATTCCCCGCAGACGGGCATGATGCCTTCCAGAAAATATTTTAAATTTTTCAGCAGGTCGTCAGGAGAGACAGAATGATATCGGGCCAGGGTAGCTTCCAGTTCTTCCAGTCTTTCCGGTTCCCAGCCGGGTAGCGAGAACCCGTTGGTATTTTCCATTGTGTTTCTGACAATGTCCAGCGGGCCTAAGTCTCTCAGCTCTGCCTCATCGAAATACAGGCTGTTCGAACCGTCCTCAGGAATTTCCCTGGCCAGATCGGTGCGCAGCCAGTCAAAAACGGGCATAAAATTGTAGACAATGACTTTTACGCCGTATTTGGACAGGTTGCGGATGGTTACGCGGTAATTTTCGATATATTGATCCCGGGAGGGCAATCCCAGTTTAATGTTTTCGTGAACATTAACCGATTCGATCACTTCACATTCCAGACCGGCGCTGTGAACCTCATGCATATAGGCGCTGATTTCCCTTTCACTCCATACTTCTCCGGCCGCCTTATCATTTAAAACACCCATCAGCCCGCTGATACCGGGAATCTGCCGGATTTGGTTCAGTGTGACGCTGTCGCTTTCGGAGCCATACCAACGGAATGTCATTTTCATAGACTCATTTCCTCCTGTGTCGCAGAATATATGTTTTCTGTCAATCGTGGTGAATTGTGTGTGTTTACTCTTAACATGATAATACTATATCACATTTTTAATCAACAAGTCTACTAGTATACTAGAAAATTCAAAAAAATATTTTTTTGGAGAAATTTCCGTCAGTAACCACCCGTTTCCCAATATAAAACAAGATTGATATTAGATAAATTATATAAAAAAATATATTATTTTTATTTAGTTTGCCTAATTGTATTCTAGTATACTAGTAGTATAATAAAAACGGAATACTCTTAACGAATATTATTTGCTGATTGTCAGGAGGAATAGGGCTATGAATGAAATTCTGCGAACCATATCCAATATCGGTATCATTCCGGTAATCGCGATTGACGACGCTGACAAAGCGGTTCCTTTAGCCAGGGCTCTGGCCCGGGGAGGACTGCCGGCCGCTGAAATTACATTTCGCACCGAAGCCGCCGGGGAGGCTATTCGGGCTGTCGCGGACAAGGTCCCTGAGATGCTGGTGGGAGCCGGCACTGTTCTGACGCCGGAACAGCTTGACAGTGCGCTGGATGCCGGCGCCCGGTTTATCGTCAGCCCCGGATTTAATCCTGATATGGTGAAGTACGGCCTGTCCAAAGGTGCGCTGATGCTTCCCGGGACTGCCACAGGCGGAGAGATGGAGCAGGCGATGGCGCTGGGGCTGGAGGCGGTAAAGTTTTTTCCGGCAGAACAGAGCGGCGGTACGGCAAAGCTCAAAGCGCTGGCCGGACCATATAAGAATCTGAAATGGCTGCCTACCGGCGGCATCAACGATGAAAATCTGACAAATTATCTTTCCCTTCCTCAGGTAGTGGCATGCGGCGGCAGTTGGATGGTGAAAAAGGAGTTGATTGAGAACGAACGATGGGAGGAGATTACCGCGATCTGCAAAGAGGCGGTTCGGCGTATGCTGGGTTTTTCTCTGGCTCATGTGGGAATAAACTGTGCTGATGAACAGGACGCCCGTTTGATTGCCGATATGCTGTGTAAGCTTTTTGGGTTCGAGCGCAGAACGGGGCCTTCTTCTGTTTTCGCGCAGGACGCGGTGGAGTGCGTGAAGACGCCTTACCGGGGGAAAAACGGTCATATTGCCATCGGTACAAACAGCATTGACCGGGCGGTTTATCATATGGGGCTTAACGGCGTGGAATTTGACGAGTCAACCCGCAAGCCCGGAACCATTTACCTGAAACACGAGGTGGGAGGTTTTGCCCTTCATCTGATCAAGAAATAAAGATGCAGACCCTAAATGCTCACCGCGAAGTATTGGGGGCTTGGAAGGGGAGCTGCGGAATTTCAAATAGGAGGTTGTTTTTATGGGAAAAATCGTTACCTTCGGCGAGCTGATGATTCGGCTGCAGCCCTGTAATTACCAGCGCTTTGTTCAGACTGACCGGCTGGAGTTTACCTTTGGCGGCGGCGAGGCCAATGTGGCTGTCTCTCTGGCGAATTATGGGCTGGAGGCGGTCTTTGTCACGAAGCTTCCCGCCCATGCCGTCGGCCAGGCGGCGGTTAATTCTCTGCGGCGGTACGGTGTGGATACCGGGAAAATCGTTCGGGGCGGCGAACGAGTCGGGATTTACTTTAATGAGAAGGGCGCTTCTCAGCGGGGCTCCGTATGTATTTATGACCGGGCCCATTCCGCAATTCAGGAGGCGTTACCCGCCGACTTCGACTGGGATGTTATCCTGGAGGGCGCGGACTGGTTTCACTTTACCGGCATCACGCCGGCTTTGGGGCCGAATCTGGTAGAGATCTGCAGGGAAGCCTGTGAGACGGCCAGAGCGAAAGGCGTCAAAATTTCCTGTGATTTGAATTACCGGGGTAAGCTGTGGAGCCGTCAGCAGGCCAGGGAGGCGATGACCGTCCTGTGCGGCTATGTGGACGTATGTGTTTCTAATGAGGAGGATGCCAGGGACGTGTTCGATATAGAGGCCGAGGCCACGGATATTACCGCCGGCAAACTGAACCGGGAGGGATATCGGTCGGTAGCGAGGCAGCTGGCGGAACGGTTTGGATTCGAGAAAGTTGCTGTTACGCTGCGGGAGTCTTATTCCGCTTCCGACAACGGATGGAGCGCCATGCTCTATGACACGGCCGGCGGCGAATACTGTTTTTCGAGGAAGTACCCGCTGCATATCGTTGACCGGGTGGGCGGCGGAGACAGCTTCGGAGGCGGACTGATTTACGCGCTGATGGCGGGTAAGTCTGCCCAGGATGCGGTGGAGTTTGCTGCTGCAGCTTCCGCGCTGAAACATTCGATTGAGGGGGATTATAATATGGTCACTTTAGCCGAGGTGGAAAAGCTGGCGGCAGGGGACGGCTCCGGCCGTATCCAGCGATAGAGAAAGAACGGGCAATTGAATATGGTTATCCGGATATTCCGGAAGAAAAGGCTCCGCTGTCCGGCGGGGCCTTTTTATATATCGCGGGGAAACAGGCTTTGTTCCTGATGTGAAAATTTGAAAAGGGATGGGAAAGCCTATTGACAAATGAAGAACATCTGATTATAATAAAGATAACTTGTAGTACATATTATAAAAATATTTAAACATGTAGTACATGTTTGGAGAGGGGGAGGAAATGCTCAAGCATATTGTATTATGGAAAATCCATAAAGATGGAACGAAGGAACAAAAGCTGGAAAGCTATCAGGCTTTTAAAGAAAAAACCAGATATCTGCAAACGGTGATCCCGGAGATCGTGAAAGCGGAGGTGGCTTATAATCTGAATGAGGACGGATTTGATATCTGCATTGATTCTGTTTTCGGAAGCCGGGAGGATTTGGAACGGTATATCATGCACCCGGAGCATTTGAAGGTCAGGGCTTTTCTGGATGAGATTCAGTATGAAAAGACCTCCTTTGATTATGAATATTAACAGACGCCGTATCATTTGACTTGTCTTAAAGGGCTGGCGTCAAATGATTTATAGCGGACAGCAGCGGATCGTACTGGCCCGGTTCAGAGGGGTTTGGGAGAGGCGTTGCGGAGCCTGAATAGAAAGGAGAGAAGCGTGATGATGAAAAAAGAGATTCCTGCCCATATGCGGGCAATGGTTTTAACCGCCCCCGGTCAGTATGAGATTAAGACGATACCGGTGCCTGTTCCGGGTCCGGGCGAAGCGCTGTGTCAGATCGGCGCCGTAGCGATCTGCGGCAGTGATCCGGAAATTTTCCGCGGGGATATCGCGGGAGACTGGCCTCCCTCTTATCCGTTTATTGCGGGGCATGAATGGGCCGGAAAGATTGTGGCGCTGGGAGAAGGAGTGACGGGGTTTCAGGTGGGAGACCGTGTGGCCGGAGAGGCGCATAAAGGCTGCGGTTACTGCCGCAATTGTATGGAAGGACGCTACACGATTTGTCTGAATTACGGGAAACCGGAGACGGGACACCGCCACTACGGATTCAAAACCTTCGGCGCTTATGCCCAGTATCAGGTGTTTCATACGGAAACGCTGACACCGCTGCCGGATTGTGTCTCCTTTGGGGAGGGGGCTATGGCGGATACCGCCGGTGTGGCGCTCCACGGCATTGAGCGGGGCGGACTCTGCCCAGGAGCGACTGCGGTGATTGTCGGTCCGGGGCCCATCGGCATGATGACGCTGAAACTGGCGCGGGCGCTTGGGGCTGCGCGTATCATTGTCATAGGCCGTAATCCGCGGCTGGAGCGCGCCGTGGAGATGGGATGCGATGATGCCGTTGATTTTACGCTGTGCGATCCGGTGGAGCGGGTAAGAGAGCTGACCGGAGGCGTGGGCGCGGATATCTGCTATGAATGTTCCGGCAGCAAGGGCTCTGTCAGCCAGGGAATCCGCATGGTGCGAAAAGGGGGTCATGTGGTGATGTTGGGCGTGGCACCGGACACCGTGATCGAGGAGATTCCATTTAAATATACAACGGCCAATGAGATCACGATCTTCGGCTCAAAAGCGAACCCGAACACGGGATGGAAATATCTGGAGCTTCTGAAAAACAAACGTGTTTATGTAAAAGATATGATAACGCATACCTTTTCTCTGGAGGAAATGACTCAGGCTGTGGACACGTTTGTTCACAGAAAGGAGGGTGCCATGAAAGTGGTTGTTTATCCCAACGGCGGAGAGGATATTTAAAGTGTACATATAAAACCGGAACAGAGAGATTTCGGGAGTACATACAGAATGGAGCGGAGGAAATTTTGGTATAGTATATAAGGGAGAGGCGGCGGACAGGATGACGGAAAGCAGAGATACGGTACTGATTATCGGGAGTGGAATGATGGGGGCCGGCATCGCGGCCAAGAGCGCTGCGGCCGGACGCAGGACCGTGCTCGCCGATACCGCTTTGGACTATGCGCAGCGGGGTGTTGAGACGGCGAAAGAAAAGCTTGCCTATCTGCGGGAGAAGGAGCTGCTTTCGGATGGGGACCTAAAGCGGGGAGAAGGGCTTCTGGAGGCAACGGCAGACTACAGGGCGGAGAGGGAACGTACGTTTCTGGTGATTGAGGCGGTTACGGAGGATCTGAACTTAAAGAGGAAGATCTTCGCGGGTCTGGATCTGGTATTTCCCGAGGATATACCCATTGCCAGCAATACGTCAGGGCTTCGGATTACGGATATTGCCCGGGATATGAAACATCCCCGGAGGGCCATAACGACCCATTTCTGGTTTCCCGCCCATCTGGTTCCGCTGGTGGAAGTGGTGATCGGTGATCAGACCCTGCCCGCTCTTGCGAAACAGGTAAAGGAGGAGCTGCTCCTTTGGGGCAAGGCTCCGGTTATTGTTAAAAAGGATCTGCCCGGCCAGCTGGCGAACCGGATTTTACAGGCGGTAATCAGAGAAGCGGTGAATATTGTGGAGATGGATCTGGCTTCCGCCGAGGATGTGGATACCGCGGTTAAAATGGGGATGGGTATTCGTTTTCCGGTCTGGGGTCCGCTGGAGCATGTGGACGCGGTGGGTCTGGACTTATGTAAAAATGTACAGGATACGGTGCTGCCGGCTATCAGCCGGTCTACGGCCGCTTCCCCCCGGTTTGAAAAATTGATTGGGGAAGACTGTGTGGGCGTGAAAACGGGACGGGGTTTTTATGACTGGCAGGTTAAGGATCATGAAAGACTCCGAACGCTGCGGGATGATTTTATTGTTGAGGCGGTACGGTTTCTCAAAAAAGAGGCAGCGCCAAGTGTCCCGACGGAAAATAGCAGCGAACCGGACTGTAAAAGCGAGGAAGGATAGCAATGGGAACTGTTGAGAGGTTAAAAACAGACGACGCCGCGCATCGTTTTTTCGTGGGAACATACACGCTGCCGATCCGATTTGGAACCGGTCAGATACTGGAGGGAAATGGCAAAGGAATTTACCGGATTGCTCTGGACGAGGAAAATGGCGTTTTGTATATGGAAGGTGTCTGTGAAAATATTGACAATCCTTCCTATCTGGCATTGGCGCCGGACCGGCGGCATTTATACGCGGTGAATGAATTAAAAGAATATCAGGGGCATGCCGGCGGTTCGGTTTCCGCTTTTCGGATCGACGGGAACAGCCTGTGTCTGCTGAATACGCTGCCGACCCGGGGAACAGATCCCTGCCATGTTGCCGTGGATGCGTCGGGACAGAATCTGTATGTGGCAAATTTTATGAGCGGAAGTATAGCGGCCTACGGGCTGAATGAGGATGGTTCGCTGCAAAAGATGCACGGATTTTTCCAGCATGAGGGGAGCGGGCCTCATGAGAGACGGCAGACCGGCCCCCATGCCCATTCCGTTATACTGACGCCGGACGGCAGGCTGGCACTGGCACCGGATCTTGGAACGGACCGTCTGATGGCTTACCGTGTGGGAAACGGCGGAAGGCTGGAACCGGACGACAGCCGCGGCCGCAGCCTTCCGCCTGGCTCCGGTCCCCGGTATTGCGCGTTTTCGGCTGACGGCCGGTTTTGTTATTTGATCAATGAGCTGGCCTGTTCCGTTACGGTATTTGACTGTGACGGAGATTTATATATGCGTCCGATTCAGACCATAGCATCCGTTCCGGATCAGCCTGAAAACGATGACAATCTTTGCGCCCACCTGGCTCTGACGCCCGACGGCCGGTTTCTTTACAGCTCCAACCGGGGGCATAACAGTATTTCCGCCTTCCGCGTGGAGATGGATGGAAGGCTTACGTTTCTGGGAAATCAGAGCTGCGGCGGGAAAACGCCGAGGCATTTTTGTATCGTTCCTTCCGGCAGATATCTGCTGTGCGCGAATCAGGATTCTGACAGCATTGTCTGTTTTTCTGTTTGCGGAGACGGGAGGCTGGAATACAGAACAAAGCTGCATGTACCGACGCCGGTATGCGTCCTGGCGGAAAGATGAAAGATATCGTTCGATTCATGACAGGCAGCGCGTTTCGCAGAGCAATGGCGTTTGAGCCGTAATGTGAAGACGCTATGGGGGAGGGCCGGCGCCGCCTTGTCACTGCTTCTGCATGACAAAAAAAACTTGCGCAACCATCCAATTTATGTTAGTATTTTTTAAGTGAATACAAGTGTTCTTGCGGTGGAGACAAATCCTGTTTTCACCGCTTATTTTAAATGTAAAATCCAGCAAAAGGGAGTGAACGGACGATGAAGATAGCAGTGATGGGATATGGTACAATCGGATCAGGCGTGGTGGAAGCACTTTCCATGAACCAGGAGAGTATCTCAAAAAAAGTAGGGCAGCCCGTTGAGGTGAAATATGTTTTGGATCTTCGGGATTTTCCGGGAGATCCTGTTCAGGAGAAGATTGTTCATGACGTTTCGATTATTGAAAAGGACCCGGAAGTAGGGATTGTGGTAGAGACGATGGGAGGCACAAAGCCGGCTTATGACTTTGTAAAAGCCATGATTCTGGCGGGAAAAAGCGTGGCCACTTCCAATAAAGCGCTGGTGGCCGCTCACGGCACGGAGCTTCTGCATCTGGCCAGGGAAAAAGGCGTAAACTTTCTGTTTGAGGCCAGCGTAGGCGGCGGTATCCCCATTATCCGTCCGATGAATACTTCCATGACCGGAGACAAGGTGGAGGAGATTTCCGGAATTTTTAACGGCACCACCAATTTTATCCTGACCAAAATGGCCCAGGAGGGAACGACTTTTGACGCGGCGCTGAAAGAAGCCCAGGAGCTGGGCTATGCGGAGCGTGACCCTTCCGCGGACGTGGAGGGGCAGGATACCTGCCGGAAGATTGCCATCCTCACTTCCGTGGCTTATAATCATGAGGTGGATTACACCGATATCTACACGGAAGGTATCACGAAGATTACGGATATGGACGTGCGTTACGCGAAGGAGCTGGGGCGCTCCATCAAACTGCTGGCCATCAGCAGAAAGACGGAGGACAGGTATTTTGCCATTGTGGCGCCCTTTATGATCTCTCCGGAGCATCCCATGTTCGGTGTGAACGGGGTGTTCAATTCCATTATGGTTAAGGGAAATGTCAGCGGTCCTCTGATGTTTTACGGCAGCGGCGCGGGAAAACTGCCTACCGCCGGCGCCGTGATTGCCGATGTAATTGCCGCCACCCGGAATATGGGCAGAGGCGTTATGTCGATCTGGGACGGCACGAAGCTTCCCGTAGAGGATAAAGGGGAGCTGGTCAGCCGGTTCTTCCTGCGCGTAAGCGGCAGCAGGGCTTCCAAAGAAGAAAATCTGCGGAAACTGTTTGAGATCGAAACCGTGGCAGAGCTTCCGGGAGCGGATGAGTTTGGCGTTGTTACCGGACCGATGACGGAGGCGGCGTTTGCCGGAAAGCTGACATCGCTGAAAGATGTACTGAGTGTCATCCGGGTCGGCGAGTAAGAGAACAGCAGAAGAAAATAGGAAAATCCATGTACTCCCGGAATCTGACCGCGGCTTAGAGGGCAGGAAGTTTTGGGAGTACATGTCATTGTAAGGGGTATATAGAAACGATGGATATTATTAAGGTTCTTACGGAAGAACTGGGCATCCGTCAGGGACAGACGGATGCGGCGGTAAAACTGATCGACGAGGGAAATACCATTCCTTTTATCGCCAGATACCGGAAGGAGGTTACAGGCTCTCTGGATGACGAGACCCTTCGGAATCTGGATGAGCGGCTCAGATATTTAAGAGGGCTTGAGGAAAAGAAGGCCCAGGTTTTGTCCACCATTGAGGAACAGGGCAAGCTGACGGCGGAACTGAAAAAAGCCATAGAAGACGCAAAGACGCTGGTGGCGGTGGAAGATCTTTACCGTCCCTACCGGCCGAAGCGGCGCACCCGGGCCATGATGGCAAAGGAAAAAGGACTGGAGCCGCTGGCGGAGATTATCTGCCGGCAGGAACTTTCCCGGCCGCTGGAGACGGAGGCTGCCGGCTTTGTGGACCCGGAGAAGGGTGTGGAAACTGTGTGCGACGCCATACAGGGGGCCCAGGATATTATTGCCGAGCAGATTTCCGACGAGGCTTCTTACCGTACCTTTATCCGCCGGCTGACCGCCCAGGAGGGCAGGCTTGTGTCGGAGGCGAAAGATCCGGAGGTGGATTCTGTGTACGGCATGTATTATGATTTCAGCGAGCCGGTGAAAAAACTGGCGGAGCACAGGATTCTTGCCATTAACAGAGGGGAGGACCAGAAGTTTCTGTCGGTGAAGATTGAAGCGCCGGAAGACCAGATTCTCAGCTATTTGGGCAATAAGATTCTGACCGGCAGTAATCCCCATACGACGCCGGTTCTGAAAGCGGCGATAGCGGACAGCTATAAACGGCTGATCGGACCAGCCATTGAGCGGGAGATCAGAAATGAGCTGACCGAGCGGGCGGAGGATGCTTCGATTAAGGTGTTTGGCCAGAATCTGACCCAGCTTCTTTTGCAGCCGCCGATTACGGGACAGATCGTGCTGGGCTGGGATCCGGGTTTTCGGACGGGCTGCAAGCTGGCTGTTGTGGATGCTACGGGTAAGGTGCTGGACACTGCGGTGGTGTTTGCCACGGCGGGATCGAAGCGGCAGGCGGAAGAATCAAAACGGATTTTAAAGGATATGATCCGCAAATATCATGTGACGCTGATCTCCGTGGGAAACGGAACGGCGTCCAGAGAGTCGGAGCAGGTGATTGTGGAGCTGTTAAAAGAGCTGGATGAGCCGGTGCAGTATATGATTACCAATGAAGCGGGCGCATCCGTCTATTCGGCCAGCAAGCTGGCGGCGGAGGAATTTCCGGATTATGACGTGGCCCAGAGAAGCGCGGTATCTATCGCAAGGCGCCTTCAGGATCCTCTGGCGGAGCTGGTGAAAATTGATCCCAAATCCATCGGTGTGGGGCAGTATCAGCACGATATGAACCAGAAAAAGCTGGGAGAAGCGCTGAACGGCGTGGTGGAAGACTGTGTGAACCGGGTGGGCGTGGACCTGAACACGGCGTCTGCCTCGCTTTTGGAATATGTTTCGGGCATCACGAAGGTGATCGCCAAAAATATCGTGGGATACCGGGAGGAGAACGGCCGGTTTGTGAACCGGAAGCAGCTTTTAAAGGTGGCGAAGCTGGGCCCCAAGGCTTATGAGCAGTGTGCCGGTTTTCTGCGCATCTCGGAGGGAGAGAACCCTCTGGATGCCACGGCGGTGCATCCGGAAAGCTATGAGACGGCGGCCGCTCTGATGAAGCGGCTGGGCTACAGCCCCGAAGACCTGCGTTTGGGCGGATTAAAAGAGATCGGAAAGAAAGCCCGCAGCACCGGCGGTCTGGCCGAGGCGCTCGGCGTAGGGAAAATCACGCTGGATGATCTGGTAAAGGAACTGGAAAAACCTTCCAGAGATCCGCGGGATGAGATGCCAAAGCCGATTCTGCGCACGGACGTGATGGAGATGGAAGATTTAAAGCCGGGGATGACATTAAAAGGGACGGTTCGGAATGTCATTGATTTCGGCGCCTTTGTGGATATCGGCGTTCATCAGGACGGTCTGGTGCATATTTCCCAGATGGCGGACCATTATGTAAAGCATCCGCTGGATGTGGTCAGTGTGGGAGATATCGTGGAGGTTAAGGTGATGTCGGTGGACCCGGTGAAGAAGCGGATCCAGCTTACGATGAAGCTGTGAAACACGCTGACCGTGAAAGGATCATTTTTATGGGACAGGACAGGCCGGTTATGAAAATGTCCGTGCGGGATCTGGTGGAATTTGTTTTTAAGTCAGGGGATATCGACCGCCGCCGCCGGGGAAAAGAGGCGGATGCCATGGCGGCGGGAAGCCGGATTCACAGGAAGCTGCAGCGCGGCATGGGCGGAGATTACCAGGCGGAGGTTTCCCTGAAAGCAGAGGAGGAGCTGGGGCCCGGACTTTTTCGCCTGGAAGGACGGGCGGACGGCATTTTCCGGGAAGAAGGACAGGTCTGGATCGATGAGATCAAAGGGATGTACCGGGATGTGGCCAGGATGGAGGAACCTGTCTTTGTCCATAAGGCCCAGGCCATGTGTTATGCCTATATTTACGGAAAGCAGCATGGCCTGGAACAGATCGGGGTTCAGATGACGTATGTGAATCTGGAGACGGAGATCAGAAAATATTTTCGGGAGCTGTTTACTGTCGGGCAGCTTACCGAATGGTTTGAGGGTGTAAAAGCGGCCTATGAGAAATGGGCCGTATTTCTGTGGGAGCATCAGGAGGCGAGAGACCGGACGATCAAAGAGGCTGTCTTTCCCTATCCTTACAGAGACGGGCAGCGCAGGCTGGCGGCGGCGGTTTACCGGTCCATCGCCGATAAGCGAAATCTGATGATTCAGGCGGCTACCGGCATCGGCAAGACGCTGGCGGTAATGTTTCCGGCGGTGAAAGCCATGGGCGAAGGACTCGGAGACAAACTCTTTTATATGACGGCGAAAACGATTACCCGGACCGTGGCGGAGCAGGCGCTGGGGATTCTCTGCCGGAACGGTCTGTGGCTTTCTTCGGTGACTTTGACTGCCAGGGAAAAGATATGTCCTTTTGAACAGGCGGAGTGTAATCCTGTGGTGTGCGAAAGAGCCAGAGGGCATTTTGACCGGGTGAATGAGGCGGTCTATGATCTGATTCTGCATGAAAATTTTGCGGACAGGCAGACGGTGACGGACTACGGTGAGAAGCATCAGGTCTGTCCGTTTGAACTGTCTCTGGATGCAGCCTGCTGGACGGATATGATAATCTGCGATTATAATTATGTATTTGATCCGGACGCATATCTGAGGCGTTTTTTTGGGGAGGGCGCGTCGGGAAACTATCTGTTTCTGGTGGACGAGGCCCATAATCTGGCGGACCGGGCCAGGGAGATGTACAGCGCTTCCATTGATAAAGAGGATTTTCTTGAGACGAGAAGGATATTCAAAGAAAAATATCCTAAAATTTCCAGAATGCTGAACCGCTGTAATCAGCTTCTTTTGGAGCTGAAACGGGAATGCGACGATTATGCGGTGCAGGAACAGTTAAGCCAGTTGGTTATTCCTTTTACGGCGCTGTATACGGAATTGGAGGTTTATCTGGAAGAACACGGAGAATTTGCGGAGCCGGCAGCGCTGGACTTTTATTTTAAGCTGCGGTCGTTTTTGAATATCTATGATCTTGCGGATGAAAACTATCGGTTTTATACGGCCCACAGAGAGGACGGGCGGTTTATGGTGAAGCTGCTCTGCATTAATCCGGCAAAAAATCTGCAGGATCGGCTTTCGAAAGGCGTCAGCGCCGTCTTTTTTTCAGCCACCCTTTTGCCGGTGGGCTATTATAAGGAACTGCTGACCGGGAATCAGGAAGAATATGCCATTTATGCAGAATCGCCTTTTCCGGCAGAGAACCGGCTGGTCTGCGTGGCGGAGGATGTGAGCAGCAGGTATGCCAGACGGGGGAAGCATTCTTATGAGAGAGTCTGGCGTTATGTGGAGGAGACGGTAAAGGCAAAGCCGGGGAATTATCTGGTGTTTTTTCCTTCTTATCAGTTTATGGAGCAGGTGGCGGCCTGCAAAGCCAAAAGGGAGGAGGCGCAGAGCGGAACTGACAGTGGAATGAGGACTGATGGGGATGCCTTCCGGCTGATTTTGCAGTCAGGAAATATGGATGAGAAAAAGCGGGAAGCATTTCTGGAGAATTTCCGGTCAGATGTTCAGGAAAGCGTCGTGGGGTTCTGCGTTATGGGCGGAATCTTCTCAGAGGGGATTGATTTGAAAGGAGAAGCGCTGATCGGCGCGCTGATTGTGGGAACCGGACTTCCGCTGGTCTGCGCGGAGCGGGAGATTATCCGGCAGCATTATGATACGGGGGCAGACAGCCATGAAGCGGCAGCCGTCCGCGATACTGCCCGAAAACAGACAGGTTTTGATTACGCCTACCGTTTTCCGGGAATGAATAAAGTCCTGCAGGCGGCCGGAAGAGTGATCCGGACCGCCAAGGACAAAGGTGTGATTCTTCTTTTGGACGACCGTTTTACCCTTGGTGAAAACAGAATGCTGTTTCCGAGAGAGTGGGAGCATATGTACAGAGTCAACGTGGGCAATGTGGGCAATGTTATCCGGCGGTTCTGGGAGTCTTAAGCAGCAGGCGTTCCGGTCCGGAACATTTGAGCGCCCGGATTTGTTCCTGTCGGTGTGCGCCGGCTTTAGTAGAGCAGCAGGCTGAAATAAGTGACAATATTGCAGCCGCAGTCATAATTCATTTCTTTCAGAGCCGCCATTTGCATAATCAGGATGCCGTGGCTTTCGATGGTGGAAAACCGTCTCTCCGGGTGGCGGCAGGGTTCGTCGGGGTAAGCGCATTTGTCGCAGATCATACAGCCGGTGGTCAGCGTCAGCACGTCGGGGAAGTGCGCCTTAAACGCCTGGGTAATCTGGTAGGATACCTCCTCGTGGTCCCGGCGGGCATCCAGACAGCCTTCCATATCAAAGGAATCCGCCACGTCCGTAACGGTGGAGAAAAGAAACGCGTGCTGATAATGCTGGCAGCGTTCGATACATTCTTCGATGGTGCCCACCACGGGAGGGCAGGCCCAGGAATGGCCGTAGCGCTTGCAGTCTGTCTGACAGATGGTGCGCACATGGGGGGAGAAGATCAGGTCTTCCCGCTCCAGAAAACGATATTCGCAGATCGGATAATCCAAGATAAAGCTTTCGATAATCTCTTGATGGTTTTCGGGTACGGACATGATATGTATTTCCTTTCTATATTAAATGTAGGTTTGTTTTGTCTTTTGCTGTTGTTCATCATATCATAAATGCTCTTTGTTGGCAAGCAACGGGGGAGCGGGGCGAAAGGGTCCGGTTCCATGCACAAAATTTCATACATCAAATCACACCCGGAAAAACCGGAAAAAAATTCTTGCATTTCCTGAAAACATCGTGTATACTTGTAAATGCTGTGACATGATAGCGGTGAAGCGCGAGGTTGCTGCCTCTTAAAAATCAGTTGAGAAGGCAGGTTTTCCGTGGAGCGAATGTCAAGTTAGGAAACTGGCGACAAGTCACTGTACAGATTAGAAGGTACTGCGAACAGCAGGGAAATACGTGTGAAGGGGTCAGAACAGACCGACAGGATACACACGGGAGAGTGTACAGTCACCGCTTGTCGTACTTATTACGAAGTATCCAGTAAAATGTGCCGGAGACGCATTTTGCAGGATTTTAAAAAAGTGCGAAAAGGAGGCGACTTTTTTTATGGCAAGTCAGGTAATGAGAATCACATTAAAGGCATACGACCATCAGCTGGTGGATCAGTCAGCCGGAAAAATCATCGACACTGTAAAGAGAACGGGATCACAGGTGAGCGGCCCGGTACCGCTGCCCACAAAGAAAGAGGTAGTGACCATCTTAAGAGCGGTTCACAAATATAAGGATTCCAGAGAGCAGTTCGAGCAGAGAACCCACAAGAGACTGATTGACATCATCGCGCCTACCCAGAAGACCGTAGACGCCCTGTCCAGACTTGAGATGCCTGCAGGTGTGAATATCAATATCAAAATGAAACAAAAATAATCTAAGAGAGTGAAAATCCTATTGCGGACAGCCCCTTACAGAAAGGCCGGAAGCAAGTCTAGGATGAACACGCAAGTGTTCCGCTGTAGATGAACAGGAGGTAAAATAGTTAATGAAAAAAGCAATTTTGGCGACAAAGATTGGTATGACGCAGATCTTTGCAGAGGATGGGACATTGACTCCCGTAACCGTGCTTCAGGCAGGCCCCTGCGTGGTAACGCAGATCAAAACCGTTGAGAACGACGGCTATGAGGCGGTTCAGGTCGGATTCGCGGACAAGAGAGAAAAACTGGTGAGCAAACCGGTGAAGGGCCATTTCGACAAAGCGGGTGTATCTTATAAGAGATATATCAGAGAGTTCAAGCTGGAGAACGCGGCCGATTACAAGCTGACAGACGAGATCAAGGCAGATATCTTCGCGGCAGGCGATAAGGTAGACGCGACGGCGATCTCCAAAGGTAAAGGCTTCCAGGGCGCGATCAAAAGACACGGACAGCACAGAGGCCCTATGACCCATGGTTCCAAGTTCCATCGTCACGCAGGTTCCAATGGTTCCGCATCTGATCCGTCACGTGTATTCAAGGGTAAGAAGATGCCCGGACAGATGGGCAACAAGCAGATTACCATCCAGAATCTTGAGGTGGTAAGAGTGGATGCTGAGAAGAATGTAATCTTAGTGAAAGGCTCTGTTCCCGGACCGAGAAAAGCGTTGGTAACACTGAAGGAGACAGTAAAAACGATTTAAGTTTTTACTAAGGAAGGAGGACCACACAGATGGCAAACGTATCTGTTTATAATATGAAGGGCGAGACTGTGGGCACATTAGAGCTGAATGATGCGGTGTTCGGCGTTGAAGTGAACGAACATCTGGTACACATGGCAGTTGTGGCACAGCTTGCGAATAAACGTCAGGGCACCCAGAGTGCCAAAACCCGCGCCGAGGTAAGTGGCGGCGGAAAGAAACCCTGGAGACAGAAAGGCACAGGCCATGCAAGACAGGGTTCAACGAGAGCGCCTCAGTGGACAGGCGGCGGCATCGTATTTGCGCCGAAGCCGAGAGATTATACAATCAAGTTAAACAAGAAGGAAAAGAGACTGGCCCTGAAATCAGCGCTGACCAGCAGAGTGAACGAAGGCAAGTTTATCGTGGTAGATCAGATCGCCATGGACGAGATCAAGACGAAGAACTTCAAGACCATGCTGGACGCTCTGAACGTAAACAAGGCGCTGGTTGTTCTGGACAGCAATGATCAGAATGTGGTGAGATCCGCAAGAAATATTGAGAACGTGAAGACGGCTCTGACGAACACGATCAACGTATACGACATTTTGAAATACAATACGGTGGTAACAACGAAGGCCGCTGTGGAAACAATCGTGGAGGTATATGCGTAATGGCTGATATTAAATATTATGATGTAATCCTCAAACCAGTTGTAACAGAGAAAAGCATGAATTCCATGGCGGAAAAGAAATATACCTTCCTGGTTCACACGGAAGCGACCAAGTCGATGATTAAAGAAGCTGTGGAGAAAATGTTTGAGGGAACAAAGGTTGCCCGTGTAAACACAATGAACCTGGACGGCAAGACCCGCAGAAGAGGCAGAACGATCGGCAAGACCGCAAAGCGGAAGAAAGCAATCGTTCAGCTGACGGAAGACAGCGCAGATATCGAGCTGTTCGCCGGTTTATAAAAATAAGCGGGAGTTTCTCCTGACAGTTTAATAAGGAGACGCCAGAGAGCGTTTCAATAAGATTTGTACCAGCGGCAAAAGCCATGCCTGAATAAAAGGGAGATAAGCCTTCGAATCAGCGAGATGGCTGGCCATACCTGAATATAGGCGCGGCAGGCGCGCCTGATAACATTGTTGAAAGGAGTAACAAAAATGGGAATCAAAGTATACAACCCATATACACCTTCCAGAAGAAATATGACCGGTTCCGATTTTTCCGAGATTACAAAAAGTACGCCGGAGAAATCACTGACCGTTTCTTTGAAGAAGAATGCCGGACGTAACAACCAGGGCAAAATTACGGTGAGACACCGCGGAGGCGGAAACAGAAGAAAATACAGAGTAATCGACTTTAAGAGAAGAAAAGACGGCGTTCCCGCAACGGTAATCGGCATCGAATACGATCCGAACAGAAGCGCGAATATCGCGCTGATCTGCTATGCGGACGGCGAGAAAGCATATATCCTGGCTCCCGAAGGGCTGACAGACGGCATGAAGGTGATGAACGGCCCTCACGCCGAGGCCAGAGTAGGCAACTGCATGCCTCTGGAAAACATCCCTATCGGTGCGCAGGTTCACAATGTAGAGCTGTACCCCGGCAAAGGCGGCCAGCTGGTACGTTCCGCCGGAAACAGCGCACAGCTTATGGCGAAAGAAGGAAAATACGCAACCCTCAGACTTCCCTCCGGAGAGATGAGAATGGTGCCCATTATCTGCCGTGCCACCATCGGCGTGGTAGGAAACGGCGACCATGCGCTGATCAATATCGGTAAGGCGGGCCGGAAGCGCCACATGGGCTTCAGACCTACGGTACGCGGTTCCGTGATGAACCCCAACGACCATCCCCACGGCGGTGGCGAGGGCAAAACCGGTATCGGACGCCCGGGTCCCTGTACTCCCTGGGGCAAACCTGCTCTTGGCTTAAAGACCAGAAAGAAGAATAAGCATTCCAACAAGTATATCGTGAGAAGAAGAGACGGTAGGACGACGAAATAAGAAGGAGGGAAACCTGTATGGGACGTTCATTGAAAAAAGGCCCGTTTGCAGATAAATCGTTATTAAAAAAGGTAGAGGCGCAGAATGCTTCCGGTGAGAAACAGGTAATCAAGACCTGGTCCCGCCGCTCCACGATTTTCCCGCAGATGGTTGGACATACAATCGCAGTTCATGATGGCAGAAGACATGTGCCGGTATATATCACCGAGGATATGGTTGAGCACAAATTAGGTGAATTCGTAGCCACGAGAACTTACAGAGGACATGGAAAAGACGAGAAGAAATCCCGTCGGTAATCCGCTTGATTCGGAAAGGAGGAAAAAACCATGGCAAAAGGACATAGATCCCAAATCAAACGTGAAAGAAATGCTGTTAAAGATACAAGACCTTCGGCAAAATTATCTTATGCCAGAATTCCGGTACAGAAAGCATGCTTCGTGCTGGATGCCATCAGAGGCAAAGATGTTGCGACAGCAAAAGGTATTCTGGCATACAGTCCCAGATATGCTTCTTCCGTAATCAAGAAGCTGCTGGAATCCGCCATTGCAAATGCGGAGAACAACAACGGTATGAGCGTTGACGGACTTTATATTGCGGAGTGTTATGCAAATAAGGGGCCGACCATGAAGCGAATCAGACCGAGAGCACAGGGCAGGGCTTACAGAATCGAGAAGAGATTAAGCCATATTACAATCGTGCTGGATGAAAGATAAGGAGGGTCATAATGGGACAGAAAGTTAATCCTCATGGTTTGAGAGTCGGCATCATCAAAGACTGGGATTCCAAGTGGTATGCGGAGGCAGACTTTGCCGACAATTTAATAGAAGATTATCAGATCAGAAAATATTTAAAGAAAAGACTGTACAATGCCGGTATCTCCAGAATGGAGATCGAGAGAGCGTCCGACCGTGTGAAGGTGATCATCCATACGGCAAAGCCCGGCGTGGTAATCGGCAAGGGCGGCGCTGAGATCGAAAAGTTAAAGGCAGAGGTTCAGAAGATGACGGCGAAGAAGCTGTTCATTGATATCAAAGAGGTTAAGAGACCTGACAAGGATGCCCAGCTTGTAGCCGAGAATATCGCGATGCAGCTGGAAAACCGTACTTCCTTCCGTCGTGCCATGAAGTCCACCATGTCCAGAAGCATGAAGGCCGGCGCGCTGGGAATCAAGACTAGCGTATCCGGACGCTTAAGCGGCGCCGATATGGCACGTACCGAGTTTTACAGCGAGGGAACGATCCCGCTGCAGACATTAAGAGCAGATATCGACTATGGTTTCGCAGAAGCAGACACCACCTACGGCAAGATTGGCGTAAAGGTATGGATCTACAAGGGCGAAGTACTTCCTGCAAAGGGAACTAAGGAAGGGAGCGATAAATAATGTTAATGCCGAAAAGAGTAAAACGCCGTAAACAATTCCGCGGCAGCATGGCTGGTAAGGCTACCAGAGGAAATAAAATCACTTATGGAGAATATGGCATTGTTGCCACAGAGCCCTGTTGGATCAAGTCCAATCAGATCGAGGCTGCCCGTGTTGCCATGACCCGTTACATCAAGCGTGGCGGTAAAGTCTGGATCAAGATTTTCCCGGATAAGCCGGTTACTACAAAACCTGCTGAAACCCGTATGGGTTCCGGTAAAGGCTCTCTGGAATACTGGGTTGCAGTTGTAAAGCCGGGCCGTGTGATGTTCGAGATTGCCGGCGTGTCCGAGGA
>Ga0137307_100982_pt1 | contig 29452 bp, 25 predicted proteins | sample NAcewD2O_March_2_FD_97180 | JGI IMG/M metagenome (GOLD analysis project Ga0137307, IMG submission 97180) | Mouse cecal microbial communities from Vienna, Austria - N-Acetylglucosamine amended D2O_March | ecosystem: Host-associated > Mammals > Digestive system > Large intestine > Cecum | place... | reverse complement strand
CAAAAGGTCTTCCCGGCAGTGCCGCTTGGCAGATGGCACAAAAGAATATTGTGCAAGTGGCTTTTGTACGATGGAGAGGAGACTCCAAAATCGTGGAAGCCAATGCTGAAAACGATTTTCGCCTTAAGAGGCTCATCGGAATGCTCCGTACAATGCATTAGCAAAACAAGTTTTGCTGCACAAATTTTTTGTGCAATCTGCCAAGCAACACTGCTGGGAAAACCTTTTGACACCCGAGTCCTATATGGTAAAAAAGTGTCTTCGACACTTCATGCATGGTAAAAACAAAGGGTGACTGCAGTTCCCCTTCCTTCTTTTGCAGTAATCCGGATTCCTATCTCCAGGCAATCCGCCAATTTTTTACAAAGATATAATCCCATGCCGGTGGAGCCTCCCCGGCTCCGCCCATTGCTGCCAGTAAAACCCCTGTCAAAAACCCTCGGCAATTCGTATTCAGGAATCCCGATGCCATTGTCGCTCACCGTTAAATGAATCTGCTTCCCAAACTTCTTTGCGGAAAACGAAACTACCGGGTTCTCCCCGCGATACCGGATTGCATTTTGCAGCAATTGCCCCAAAATAAATATGACCCATTTACTGTCAGTAAAAACCTCCTGTTCCAGCTCCTCCATTTCCACCCGGATACCGCTTTGCATCAGCAATGCCCGATGATGGTCAATCGCCTGGGCTGCCAATTCCGAAAGTACGGTTTGGCGGATAATAAAGTCTTTCTCCGGGCTCTCTGCCCGTGCATAAAACAAAGTCCTCTCCACATAAGCCTCAATCTGCCCCAATTCCCTTGTAAGCTTTCGCCGGATATCATCTTCCGTATTCCGGCAAATCAGCCCCGCCGCCGTAATCGGTGTCTTAATTTCATGCACCCATCCTTCCACATATTCCCGGTACTCCCTTTGGGCTGTCTGCGCATCGGAAACCGTGCCAATCATAGAACGCCCCGCCCTGCGCACCAAGTCGAAAATCTTCCTCTCATACAGTTCCTTTGGCATTGGTACGCATTCGGTAAACAGATATTTCTGATCCAGTCTTTCCATAATAGCTTCCAACTCATGAAGGCGGGATTTCTGCCTGAAGAAATCAGACAATTGCGTTGCCGCAAAAACCAAAAGGAACACTAAAAAAAGAAGCAGGATAATCCCTGCCTGCGTTCCGGTAGCCACCAGAAAAAATGCTGCAACAGCAGCGAAAATCAATTGTATGAAAACCCTTCCCAACCGATTGGATAAAAATTCTCCAAAAGTCATAATTGATACCCCATTCCCCGACGTGTCTTAATCAAATCAGGCAAACCAAGTTCCGCCAGCTTTCCCCGCAGCCGGGTTACATTGACACTGAGAGTATTGTCATCAATATAAATCCGGCTGCTCCATAACATTTCAATCAAATTTTCCCTTGAAACGATTCCTCCCCCATGTTCCATCAAGCAGGCCAAAATCTGCAGCTCATTGCGCGTTAAAAGAACCGAATTTGTACCGGCCGACACTATCCCCTTCGTCAGATTAAGCCTCAAGCCCTGGCTTTCCAATACATCCGGCGCTTCCAAAGCCCCTCCGCCTCTGCGCAGGACAGCCTTAATTCTGGCCAGTAAAACCGGAACATTGTAAGGCTTTGTAATATAATCATCCCCTCCAAGGCTCAATGCCCGCACTTCATCCAAATTAGAATCCCGACTGGTCACAAAAATCACCGGAAAAGCGCCGGATCTTCTCAAATCGGCACACAAGGAAAAACCATCTTGTCCGGGCAAGCCAATGTCCAACAGGATAAGATCCGGGCAAAGCTGTTTTGCCTGTTTGGGAATATCCGTAAAATCTACAACCGGAAAAGGGCAGTACCCCTCATTTTTCAATAAAAGAACCAGCTCTTCCCGGATAGCGGAATCATCTTCAATTATCATTATTTTCTGCATTAAAAAACCAGCCCCTCCTGTCCCAATGTCATTTAGTTAGCGCCTTGATTCAGCCGTGAGGAACATAAAAAGCTCAAGGAACCCGTTAAAAAGCGTCGGCACTTAACGAGGTTCCTCACGAGTTTAGTGTCCGTTACGCTTTTTACCGAGCGAAAGCGTGGTGACGGAGCATTTTATGTTCCTCACGGCGTCCGGTACCGTTAACTAAATGACATTGCTCCTGCCCTACACCTTTTTTCAATGGCACCCTTTTATTCCAAAAGTATACCATAACCGGTTGCATTGTCAATGTTCCTATGGGGCCTGCGCCAGTTGGCAAATGTACATGCAGGCATCCCCGCCCGGCCTATTGTCCGCGCAAATCCATTCCGAAAAATGGTATGCACCTTGACTGCCTGAAAATATTTCCATATAATTTCATTATCTAACAGGATTGGGATGTCAGAATGCCTGTCCGACAGCATCCACTGGCAAGCTTTTTGATACCAGAATCCTATACACAGCAAAATATAGAAAGGAACACCCTTATTATGCAGCAAACAAAAAAGTTATATGACGACAATCCTTACCAAACTTCGTTTGATGCCTCCGTGCTTTCCTGCGAGCCTTACACGGCCCCTGAAAAAAAAGCAGAGCAAGGAACCCCTCTCTACGACGTTATTTTTGACCAGACTATCTTCTTCCCGGAAGAAGGCGGGCAAAATGCAGATACCGGAACCATCGGTTCCCATCCTGTTCTTGATGTACAAATCAAAGACGGGGTTATCCATCATATTATGAATGTGCCTTTTGTTCCCTGGCAAAAGATTTCCGGCAAGATAGATTGGCAGCCCCGCTATTCCAATATGCAGCAACATTCCGGAGAGCATATTATGTCCGGGCTGATACATTCCCATTTTGGATATGACAATGTAGGGTTTCATCTTGGGGTCAAAAATGTCACTTTGGATTTCAACGGTTTCCTTACACCGGAGCAATTGGATACAATAGAGTCCCTTGCCAACGAAGCCGTTTACAAAAACCTCTCCATCCTTGCCTCCTATCCACCCAAAGACCAGTTAGACGCTATGGAATACCGGAGCAAAATAGAATTAACCGGCCCGGTACGCATTGTCACTATCCCCGGCTATGATATCTGCGCCTGCTGCGCTCCTCACGTAAAAAATACAGGGGAAATCGGCATGATAAAAATTACCGATGCCATAAAATACAAAGGCGGTATCCGTATCAGTATCCAATGCGGCAGTCGGGCATTGGACGACTACCGGATGAAACAACGGCAAATATTTGCATTATCCGCTTTGCTTTCGGCAAAACAAGAAGCGGTTGCCGATGCCGCTGCCAAGCTGAAAGAGGACAATTTTTCCTTAAAAGGCAGGATTATCGCTCTTCAAAACAGCTTAATTGAGCTAAAGGCTTCTGCCATCCCGGCGGATATAGAACACCTCTGCCTAATTGAGAACCATTTAGAGCCCGCTGCCCATAAAAATTATGTCAATCTCCTAACCGAAAAATGTTCCGGCATTTGTGCCGTATTCTCCGGCAGCGATGCTGACGGCTACCGCTATATCATAGCCTCCAAATCCCAAGACGTCCGCCCCCTTAACAACCGTCTGAAAACAGAACTCCAAGCTAAAGGCGGGGGAAGCCGCGAAATGGTACAAGGCTCTTATTCCGGGCAAAAAGAACATCTGCTCCCCATATTCCAGGCGGATTTCCGGGTTTTATAAATTTAGCAGAGGCATCTGGTTTTGATGCCTCTGCCAATTCTACTCCTACTTCATCTGATACAGGCACAATCTTTTCCAACCGTTTCTTCCCATTGTGCCTCTGTCCGCCTACTCCTTTGACATCCAGAGTATACCGCTTTCATCATAATATAAATTGCTCCGCTTATGCTTCACCCCGCCGTTGGTATTCATACCATAATCTCATCCTATATCTTCAAATCCAGATTTGCGCCTGCCACATTTGCATTATTACTCTGCATTTTAGCCGCCTGTATTTCCTCCTGTTCCCTTGCTGCCTCAATGATTTTCTGCATATCGTCATTATCAAGCAATACTCTTCCGCCCTCTTCCTTTTCTAATTTATCTGCTAACAGTTTTTCCGATTTTTCTGCCTTGCCTAATTCTGCATCCTTTTCCTTTACTTTTTCCTCTGGTTTTTCAGCAATCTGCTCCGCTTTTTCACGGGCTTTTTCCCTTAATTTCTCAATTTGTTCTTCGGCATTTTTCTGCGCTTCTTTACGGAGCCTTTCGTTCAGTTCATCTTTTCTTATTGAGATGGAAAAATTAGAAAAATTGCCATTTTCGTCCACATAACAATGTCTGACAATTACAGTAGAGCCCATTGATTTCATATAATTATCAACCCATTTCGTGGCTGCTTCAATATCTTTTAACCGCTGTGTATATTCCTTCGCTGCTTTCGGGTCGTTTTGCATCTTCTCCAAGAGTTTTGGGTTCACGTCCAAAACATTCACCTTACCATCATTATTTGTGTTAATCCCATATCCGATTTGCAACTTCATATACGGAACTTGCTTCTGCAAACTTTTAAGATATTCCTCATTGCTGCTTTTCTTTGCCGCTTCAGCGCTTTTTTTCATAACCGCTGTTTCTTTTGTTTCCTCTTTCTTTACCGCTTCCTTTTTTGATAAAGCATATGTGTTTTCATAAACACTGTTGTAGCTTCCTACTCCTGTAATCGCCATAAATATGTCCTCCTTGATATTATTTTTTGAAATCCTTTTCACTTATAATATTTTAAACAATACCTCCATCCACCCATTCATCTGTTTTTCATAAGGAATCCTGGCTACTCCAGTATCTGAACCTGCTTTATATAAACAGGACTCTCCCCCGCTTGAAAAACCAGGAAGTTTATTCAGACCTCCAAAAACGATAAAAACATCTCCGCCCGTATTATTTTTCGCGCAAAAATCTTCAAATGCCTCCCGTTTTACATAAACATAGCTGTCATCATAAGAAATCATTTGATGAAGACTGACATTATTCTTTGAAATGATAGTTCCTTTTCCATCAGCATATTCATATATCAATATGTTTTCATCTTCTTCGTATCTGGCATAGGAATGGGTATGTACCACAAACAGCATCGTTGCAATTACCAGAAAGGCTACGGCTGCCATGCCCACACACATCCTTTTTTTGTATGGCCGGAAACCGGCAATTTCCCCTATCCTCCTTTTCAAGTCTGCAAATTCCCTTTCCCCCGCATATGTAAGAGCAGGCGGCATATCCTCCGATTTGGAACGCAGCAGTTTTACAGTTTTCAGCAGTACCAGACCATATGCATGTGCCGTCCTCCCACTGCTTTGTATGCATACCCGGTCACAAATATCCTCCATATCCGCCCGAAACTGTTTCTGGAAAATTGTCAAAAACGGGTTTACCCACAAAAGGCACCGCAAGATATCCCATGCAAACCCGAACCACAAATGCCCCAGCCGGATGTGGGTCTGCTCATGCTGTACCACAACCGCTAATTCCTCCCTTCCATAGCTCTCCAGCAGCACTTTGGGAATGACAATCTTCGGTTTCAGCAACCCCACTATAAACGGCGTGACATTCATATCCGTAACATTGACCGGAATATTATCCAGAAAAACCTCTCCCATCCCGGCAACCGCCTTCCGTAGGCGCAGCCGTTTCCCAAATATACAGACAGCAGTTACAAAAATACCCGCCATATAAATACGGCCAATCCAAATCCATGACATAGTTGCCTTCGTCAGCCACCACGTTACATGAAAGACAAGCTTATTTTCATAAAACAACTTCAGTCTTCCGAGAAAAGGAATAATCAGGAATGATGACCATAGCAGTCCCCTCTGAAAAATCCGTTCTGAAAAAAACACCTTCCGGAGCAGCATCACAAACCCGGCCAGCAAAAAGGAAAAAGCCGCACACCGCACAAGCTGGGTAGTGTAATATATTGCACAGAAATCCATAAGGCTGCTAAATTGTGACCAGTCAGACATGGAACCCACCCTCTATATCCGTAGATTCCGTGCCCCGCCCTCTGCTTTTCTCCAGAATTTCCTCCAGCTCCTTTATCTGTTCGTCTGTCAAAGCAAAGCTCTGTAACATCGCCGCCACCGCATTTGTTCCATTGCCGGAAAAATAGCTATCCACAAACTTCCTGCTTTTTTCCTTCACGCATTCCTCCCTTGATTTCTGCACATAATAGTGATAAACCCTCGAATCACGCTCATCCACTATGTAGCCAAGGACATTCTTCTGATTCAGGCGGTTCATCAACACCCGCACCATCCGCATCGACATATCCACATTTCCCTGCATTCTTTTGTAAACCTCGGAAGATGTCAGGGGTTCCCCACATTCCCACAGCACTTCCATAATCTGCCATTCACTTGGCGTAATCTCTTCCTTTGCCATACCGCTTCCTTCCTTTCCATATATATCTTCATATACCTCTTCATATATCTCTTCAATTTATCTATCGGTTAATTATCATTAATCATTAATAGTTGTTGACGTTTTTTGTAAGGAAGACCGATGCAACATGGCTCGAATATAACATATGGCTGTCCTTCCGGCATAAGAAACGGATGCCCCACAAGGCAGCATATCGCCGATAAGGGAAAACGGTAACCGCCGCATATGGCGTGATTCCATTGCGGCGGTTGTCCTTTTGTGCATTCATGCATTTGTGCATTCATACATCTGTACATTTATACATTTATGCATTTGTACATTTATATATTGTGCATTTATATATTGTCCATTCTGTTACCCTAAAGACTTCAGGCTCCTACGGTACTCCGTCATTTCTTCCTCGCTTACCGTACTCATAATATGCTGCAGCTCACTAACTATAAAACCCCTCTCCTTCGGCAGGTAGGCAGTAACAGGATAAAAGTTTGAACTGGAATTGGCAAACAAATGTGTCCTAATCTGCAAATTATTAATAAATACCTGCAGCTCTTCCAGACGTTCCTTCTCCCCGGCGGGAACAAACTTCCCTTCCCGCTCCATGCGGTACAGTTCCGTATCCGGAAACAGGGTGAGTGAATCCACAGAAATGAAATACGGATTTAACTGGCTAAACAGTTTTGCACTGTTAATCGCATTCCAATATCCTTTCCCCTTCCCTGCAAGCCCGGTCATATAAACAAAATAATACTCCATCCCCGCCTCGTCCAGCTTACTGCACTGCTCCAGGATATCAGCCGCCGTATATCCCTTGCCTGCCAGGGCAAGCGTGCCATCATCACCGCTCTCTGTTCCGATGGTCAGCCCGTTTATCCCCATTGCCCGGAGTTTCTTAAGCTGCCACACTTCCTTGTCCCTGATATCCCGGATACTGGCAAACATGGACATCGTCTGGCATTTGATTAAATAATCCCGTACCGTCAGCGCACGGAGTTTTAGGTTCTCATAACTCATTGCAAATGGGTTCGCCCCGGTCCAGAAGATGCGCCTTGCATATGGTTGACAGCTTTTAATCTCCGCCAGGTCTTCCCCGAACTCCTCCATCGGCGACATACGGAAACACTCCTCCTTGTACAAGCTGCAAAAACCGCATTTCCGGTAAGTACAGCCGGAAGTTGCCTGTATAATGACAGAATGGGCCTCATAGGGCGGTCTCCACGTCCTTCCCGTAAAATGCAATTTGAACCACCTCCTCACTGCATATCCTCTTTTAAACCTTTCCATTCTTCCCTGTCCATTTCATAAATTCCTAGCTAAGGCTTTTCTATATATTATCTGCCATCTTCTACATAATCATAAATGGGCTGGGTAACCGGTAAAACCATTTATATCTATAGCCCTAACAACCGTTATTTCTTCTGCATCCGGCAGTCCGCCACATCCCATAACCAGCATGGCAATCATGGCAAAGCAAATCATCAAACTTCTTTTTTCATCACATGTCTCCTAAAGGTGATGAAGATTTCTACGGTACTCCCGCAGGTCATTTTCTTTTACTGTTTCGATTATCCTGTCAATTGTTGCAATAAGGGTTGGCTTATCTTCCGGTAAAACGCCATAAAGCTGGAAGGCATTGGAAGCACCAAGCGCGGCAAACTCTGTCGGAATTTCCAATCCTTCTATCAGCGCCCGGACTTCCCTGTACTTTTCTGTCTCACTCTCCTCCTTCCAGTTCCCCCGCTGGATTTCCCCATACAGTTTTGAATCCGGATAAATGGTCAGCATATTGGCGCCAATCAAAACCGGATGAAGCTTATTGCATGCAGCGGCAGTGGCCTTTGCCCCATCCGCCCCGCGCCCTGCCCCGGAAATACCAGCCAGATAAAAAAAGTTATAGCGGATGCCTGCTTTATCAAGCCGCCCGCACTGTACCAAAATATCTGCTGCCAGATATCCTTTATCCATAAACAGCAACGCCTCGTCATCCGCTGTCTCGATGCCGATTGTCAGCCCGTCATAACCCGCCTCGCGCAGGGCGGCCAGTTCCTTATCCGTCTTCAAGGTAACATCGGTCACCCTTGCAAAGCTTCCAATGGTTTCCATTTCCGGGAAATATTTGTGTACCAATTCCGCTATCTCCATCAGTTTTTCATATTTCATTACGAACGGATTCGCCCCGGTCAGAAAAGTCCGGGTTGCTTTCCTGCCGCCAAAAGAGCGGTACATCTTCTGTGCCTCTTTTAAGTCCGCCTCTATATCCTCCATCAGCGACATCCTGAACCGGAAAGGTAGGTCAGCATAAAGCGTGCAGAATTTGCATCTGTGGTGCGTACAGCCTGCGGTAACTTCCAATAACAGGGAAGATGCCTCATAGGGCGGCCTCCATATGGTTCCTGTATAGTGCATCATTCATTCCTCCTCGTTTCTTTACTCAGTGGATATCCTCTTTTGCACTAAATTACATCTGAAAACCAATAAAATCAAGTACGGTCTTTTTTTGTCGGTAGTTCACTTTTTCATACCATTAACAAAAACGGACAAACGGATATAGTACCTATATGCCGGCTTTGGGCGGTTGTTCCATATTCTGGTTGTTATTCCAGATTTCTTCCATTGCCCATCTTTTGGCAGCTGTTCCGGATTTTAGCCCCCACTGGAAAATAACAGCAGGGGAATACCTGCCAGAGGAGAAACCGATTATTCTCCATATACAGCCCTATCCTAAACATTTATATCAAACTTAGGATAATGATAATACCCATCTTCCAGCCTTTCTTTCTGCATCATCGCTTTCGCCTCCAACCCGGATTCTACTTTCACATACTTGACAATAATCTCCTGCTCTTCCTTTCCTATTTCCTGCCCTGCTTTTTCTTCTGCCTTTTCCTCTTTTTGTTCCTTTACTTTTTCTTCCTCCTCTTTCTTATCTTTCTGCTTCTCCAGCCGCTCATCCATATTTTTCTTCATTCTTTCCGCATTGGTCATCTCTGTTTCCGTCACGGAATATACGGTACTCTGTATGCTGCCATCCCTACCTATCGACCAGGTTTGCTGGTAATAGGTCACGGTTCCGCCCAAACCACGGTTCTGTGCAGAAAGCTGTTCGTATCCCCGCTTTTCCAATTCCGGTATCCTTTTTAGGAAATCTTCCAGTTCCTTCGCCTTTTGGGAGTCTCCCGAACACTTCCTCAGATACTCGCCGGATATCGTCACATTTCCTTTGGACATACAGTCATAATTCTTCTGCAAGTAAGAATAATAGTCCGATACTGCCTTTTCCCCATCATCCCTCATGTTTCCTGTCTGTACGGACATGGTATCCTTTGGTTCTGTTTGTTTTAATGCCTCATTTTTCCGTGTTCCATATGCACCCTCGTACACATTGTTGTAGTTGTTTCCAATTCCTGAAATTGCCATAATTTTATCCTCCTTTGAATTTTATAGTAGAATACAAGATAACAAAAATACTTCCTTTATGCCCTGCCAACCTTGCTTGCCGCTTTTACTTGGCAATCCTGCCACCCCTTTCACCTGCCTCTCTAAAGTCCATCTTCATTTCTCCTTTCATTTTTCATCATTACGGATAAAATGAACACCCTATCCTTAACCTTAAAGTCCATAGTTCCCTGATATTTCTCCGCCGTACTTTTGATGTTGGCAAGCCCTATCCCATGATTGTTCCTATCCGCTTTATCCGTCATGGGAAACTCTTTCTGCACATCCCTTACCAGCCTCCCGTCAAAGCTGTTCTCCATTTTCAGGAAATACAACTCCCTCCTTTGGAATGAACTGATACGGATAAAAGTTTTTGCATCCGGCTCCTTTTCTTTCAGTTTCCGGCATGCCTCCATTGCATTATCCAACGCATTTCCAAGAATAATGCCAACATCATAGCCCTGGATAAATAATCTTTCCGGGAACTGCAGCCCTTCCACATCCATCTGTAAATCTGGAATTATGTTGATAATTTCATGGTATTTCATATTCAGCAGAGTATCTACAATCGTATTCCCTGTCTTATAACGAAATTCCAATCTGTCCATCGTCCGGTTTAGCTCTTCCACATAGGCTTGCAATTCTTCCTCTTTGCCAGCCGAAAGCTGCATGATGACAGCGATTGTATTTTTCATATCGTGCTTCATACCCCGTATCCCGGAATAGACGCGCTCCATTTCCCCTATATGTTCCTGCAGGCTGCTAAGCTGCTTTTCTAAGATAATCCGGCTGCTCTTTTCCCTGTTCTGGTAAACCATACTCTGAAAAAGCCTTACTCCAAACACAATGGAAAGCAATGACAGAATCAGGATGGCAGGCACTATAACAATGAATGCCGGGTATCTGTCGTAAATCTGTTTTGGCACTCCATCTTCCATTGTGAACAAAATCAATCTAAGCAGGTTGCATATCAACACCCCTATCAGGCTGGGTGTAATAAGAAACAGTAGCTCTATATTGCCAATCCTGTAACTTTTTTCCCCAAATGCCTTCACCACACCTTTCAGCAGACAATACATTACAATAGCGGAAAGTATAAATACCAAAACATTGGTTCCAATCACTGTTACATGGACAAGGGCGGAAAGCACGCTGACCGATGTAATATACTCTTTCTCCACGCACCAGCCCCACAGGATTATCAGCCCATTCCCAATCTGACCAAAAGTATATGCGAGGAATACACTGATTTCACTTGCCGCCATAAAAACAGCTATCAGGAAAAACCGTATCTTTCCTCCGTCCCTATAAAAAGCATAAGCTGATAAAGCGATAACGCCTATTGACAGTGCCATCCTTATGAAAACCCCAAAGCCTCCATTGCCTTGGGGCATCATAGTTCCTACCGCCAGCCGCAAAATCCCATACAGCACTGCGGCTGCCAGCCTGTTTATCCGCCCGTTCCTTATTCTGTTTTCCAGAAAGCTCCCGCAAAAATACTGTAGGCAGTACCCCTGGAACATGGCAGAAAATATTTCCAACAGACCGCTCACCACTTCATACACAGGAAACCCCTCCATTCTGTAAATACCACATATACGCTTTTACAAACTCATTGCGCTTCTTCCTTGTCAAATAGACCCTCTCCCCATTGGAAAGGTAGATACTGTCACTGTCATATCTTGCTATATGCGCCATATTTACCAGATACCCCCTGTGGCATCGGTAAAAACCGCCCCCAAGCTGTCCTTCCAGTTCATCCATCGTGGCATATGATTCTATGATGCCCTCCATGTCTGTAGTATGGATTTCCACCTTCTTCCCTCTGCTCTCAACATACAGGAGGCTGCTTAAGTTAAGCGTATACCCCTGGTTCTTTGTTCTTATAAATATCTGCCGTTCCTTCTGTTCCTTCCTTTTTCCGGCTTCTTTTACTGCCCTGCCAAGCACCTCCATGAATTTCTGCTCCTCAACCGGCTTTAACAAGTAGTGGAATGCAGACACGTCAAAAGCCTCAAACACATACTCCTTCATTCCCGTAATAAATACCAATACCGCGTCTGCATTTCGTTGCCGCAAGTTCCGCGCTGCCGCTATTCCTCCCATGCCATCCATCTGTATGTCAAGGAAAATAATGTCAAATTCCCTCCCAGCCATAAGCAATTCCTCCCCCGCAGCAAAATCACTTACATGAAAAGCGGGATCCTGTTTTTTTATAAGACCATGTATCTGATGCCGGATAACTTCCTCGTCATCAACTACTGCTATATCCATAATTTATCACCTCGGACTCTGTTTATATTTATACCATCATTTAATTTCATCACTCTATCACTTAATTTATCGGCAGATTTTCTGTCCTTTGGGGATACAGGGAATGAAAGGCATACAAAATGGAGCGAAAGGCATACTTCATATGTAAAAAATCCCAAATCAAGTCTAATAAATTTCACTTTTCGTACGATAACGTTCCTGTATTTTGCCTCTGCCTTTCCTGCTTTCCTTGCCTTCCCCGCCTTCCTTGCTTCCCTACCCTCCCTGCTTTTCCTTGCCTTCCCTGCCCTTCTTGTTTTCCCTGTCTTTCTTTGCCTTCTCTACCCTCCTTGCTTTCCTTGCCCTCTCTACCTTCCCTGCTTTCTTTGCCTTCCCTGTTTTTCTTGCCTTCCCTGCCTTTCTTGTCTTCCTTGCCTTCCCTACCTTTCTTGCTTTCCCTATCTTTCTTGTTTTCCCTGTCTTTTTTGCTTTTCCTGCCTTCCCTGTCTTCCCTGTCTCCCCTGCCTTTCAAGCCATTTCCATATTTGCCCATCCATCCTGCCGGTAGAAATAACGTACCGCCGCATATGGAATAAAACCATAGCGGCGGTTAACCTTTATGTATTCTCTTCTATCGCGGTATGGACTCGCCCATCCTGCTATATTGTTTCATAAAAAACCAGTTCTTCCACCGGGATTCTGGTCTGCGCATGACGTTCCGGGTCTGCTGCTTCCTCGTCCGAATACCCGACTGCAAGGATATTAATCGGCTCCAAATTATCCGGCAGGCCAAACTCCCTGCTTATCACATCCGGCTTAAAATAGCATATCCACACAGAATCAAGTCCTAACTCCGTTGCCTGCAGCATCATATGGTCTGTCAGTATGGATGCATCTATGTCGGCAGTTTGTTTTTTATCAAACGGACGCACCCATGCCTTTCCGTGGTCTGCGCAGACGATAATCGCAAGCGGCGCCCCATAAAGATTGGCACCTTTCCCTATCTTGGCAAGACCCCCACTGCCCCTGATAACCAGCAGGCGGATAGGCTGAAGGTTGGCTGCTGTCGGCGCAACATGGGCGGCATCCAGAATCTTTTGCAGCTTTTCCTCCTCCACCTTTTTTCCCTTATAGCTTCGGGCGGAGTAACGCTTCTTTGCAATTTCGATAAAATCCATAGTAGAAAATCCTCTCTTTCTGTTATATACTAAACGTGTTAATTAACTGTTGTCCCCATTTTAGCAGGACACAAAAATTCCGCAAGTACGCACTTTTTGGGCAGATACTTCCCAAAAGGGTAGCTATTAAAAATTGGAGGTATGTCATGGAATATTCCAAAGACCAGTTCGACTGTCCGGTTGAAGCCACACTGTTTTTAATCGGCGGGAAATACAAGCCGCTCATCCTATGGTATCTGATAGAAAAACCGCTCCACTACATGGAGCTGCAGCGCATCATCCCGAAAGCAACACCCAAGATGCTTTCCCAACAATTACGCGACCTGGAAGAATGCGGGATGCTGCATCGGGAAGTCATCCCGGATAAACCGCCAAGAACCCTGTACTCCCTCACTGCATTTGGACGGAGCATTATTCCCGTGCTGGATGCCATGTGTAATTGGGGCGCAGACTTTTTAGACGGGCTGGGTATCCAGCCCCCCTGCAACGCAAAAAAATCAGCAGGAGAACCCTAATTGGTTTTCCTGCTGTCCTTTTCCTAATAATAGGCAGCTAATCTTAATTTTTTCCGCTATCCCCATGCTTCTTTTCTGCATCTTCAATACTTTTATAGCCATAAAACTTTGTTTCGTTTTCAATAATCTGTTTTTCCATATTCGTGCCGTTTTTATAAGCTTCCTTTACTTGCGCCAAGAGCAAGGCAACCGTCTTATCCGAATAAGTCAGCAGTTCCCCCCGCAAATAGCTTTCCGTCGAAGAACCGTTCCTTACCGAATCCTCCTCCGTCGTCATTACCCGTCCCTGTGCCCGTAAATTCGGATAATGCTCTGCCATATATCTGTCCCACTCCATATGAATCCTGACAATTTCCTCTGCCATCTCTTTCTTTTCCGGGCTAACTGCAGGCAAGTGTTCTTTCACCTTTTCATATTCCTCCGGATAGGTCACTTCCATCATCCTGGCATATTTTTCAAACAGGAGGTTTCTCCCCTCTTTATACGCCAAGCGGATGTCCTCCACATAACTTTCCAAAACTTCATCCTCATAAACCATCCATTGGCTCATCCTCATCTTGAAAAAAGTATCCGGATCCTCCTGGCAAGATGCCCTCCCCCCGGTATTGTACACATTTTGGAACATATCCCATTCCGCTTGCACAATATCAAATATCATCTGCTCCTTCGCCGTAACCTCACCCATCTTATTTCCTCCGTTTCTTTTCTATTTCGATTCGGGCATCAAAAAGTTTTTCATTTATCTTCATATGCCATTTGGGTGTAAAAAATATACCCATACCTTCTACACCGTCACATCAATGTTCCCGCCTTCCAGCGCAGCAGGAATCTCCACTGCCGCAGTTGACACCTCTATCCCGGCCAGCTCCAAAGATACACCGTTTTGGTTATCCTGTTTTTCCTTTTCCAATTCGTTAAACAAAGCTTTCAGATATTCCATATCCGCTTCCGTAATCTTCCGAAGTTCCTTCGCCCTATGTTTCTTTTTTAGCATCTCCAAATCTTCCGGATCCATATCATCATATGACGCAGCGGAAAGCTCCTCCAATTCTTCCAAGTCTTCCATTTCTTCCAGCGTTTCCTCCAGCTCCTCCATGAGTTCTTCCATTTCCTGGCTGTCTGCTTCTACGCTTTCTGCAATCTCCCGGCTCTCCATACGGATATCTTCGCCGTTTCCCCTATCCTCTTCCATTTCCGCCTCGCAGGCGCCTCCTCTTTTCCCCCGTTCCTCTTCCTGCAAATGCTTTACTTTTTTTCTGGCCACTTGGGCAATCTGCTCCGCATGGATAATCGCCCTCCTTACCTTATTTTCATCATAATCGCCGCTTCTTAATTGCCGGTATAATGTGGACACCTTTTGAAATGCCCTTGCAGCCACTTGCTTCGCGCTAACCGATGTCTTTGCCCGGATAAGCTGCCCCGATATTTCCCTATGATTATATACCAGTTTTTTCTTCTTTTTCTTTTTCGACTGTGAAACCCTTTGCGTCCTCGTCGCAGTTCCTTCTGCTCTATTCGAGACGCCCGTTCCCATGCCAGTTCCTCCGATTCCCATTATACTCATACCGTCATCCTCCCTGATTCCCTTGAGCTGCCTATTCACTTATCATTTCCCATGCTTGCTTCGGATGCCAGGCACTGTTCCCAGACAGGCTTTTTTGGCACCAAAATCCTATATTTATATATCGGCACTTTTTTCCTATTTAATAAGATTCGGGTGGCAAAAGGTCTGTCCGGAAGTGCCATCTGCCAAGCGGCACTTCCGGACAGCCTTTTGGGCACCCGAATTTATTTAATAAAGAAAAGGGGGTATAAAAAAACTTCCTAAATAGAAAAAACGCCAAGGTCGTGAGACTTCAGCGTTTTTTTATAATTAATTTTGCGACTAACTAATATTACCAGCGACAATTATACTCCACGTCAGCCGTCTTCTCTGATACGTTCCACAACGCTTTGCCTCTCTACCGATTTTAACATTGCTCCGGGTATTGATATGCCTAAAATGAATAAAACCGGAATAATTATCGCAAGCGGCAGTAAAGTAAAACGATAGCTATAAAACCACAAATTGGAGAGCATCTGCCCTGCAACCAGAAAAGACATCGCACTTCCAAGGACGAGGGCTGCCGCACTTGCAGCCGCCGTATAGAGAAGCCCTTCTGTCACCAGCATCCTCCTAAGCTGCCCTGACGTCATACCGATAGACTGCAGTACCGCAAATTCCCTGCGTCTTGCGATAATGCTCGTCAGCATGGAATTGATAAAGTTCAGTATGCCGACCAGCCCAATAATAAAGCTAAGCGAACTCCCTATTAAAAGTATCATATTCCTCAATCCTTCAAATTCTGCCAGGCTGGTTTCCTTTGAACTATAGTTCATGAGCGGCTCCTCATTCTCCGTATAGCTTTTCAGGAAGGTTTCCATTTCTTTCTCCGCCCCATCTTTTACATTATATATAAAACTCATAATCCCCGGCCGCGCTGTCATCTGCACATAGGCTTCTGCCGGAAGGTAGAACGTATAATCGAAAGTAACCCTACAGGAGCTGGTATAATATCCCACTTTCACCTTTGCCATCACTTCATACTCATAAGTCATATATTCATTCTCATTCCGCACATCGGAAATTCCCTTATAGTTGTGAAGGATAACCTTGTCGCCAATATCATAATGGGAAGTTTCCCAATACGGGTTCCCGTCATCGTCACAGGTAATACCCTCCAATATATACTTTCCGGTTTTCAGCTTTTCCATATCAATCTCACCTTCAATCACTTCCAGATTTTCAAGCGGAAAATCTTCCATACCGTAGACAACGCAGCCCATCGTTCCATCCGACAGCCTGTTCCCCTGATATCGCACATCCTCCTTCGTTCCCGGCTCTGCCGTAAAAAATTCCGTATCCCTGATATTACTGTATATCCTGCCGTTTTCCTCTACCGCAGGGTTCTTCAAAATATCTTCTATCATACTTTCCGGAATGGATTCCTCAATGCCGGAATACCTGTAGTTAAAATAAGCAGAATGCGCAACCAGAAAATCGCTCTCCAAAAATTTAGAAAGATATTTGTCCATATCGAAACCAATGCTGAATGTATAAATAGTATTGAATAGCACAAGGCTAAGGGCCATAGATAAGACGACAAGCAACGTCCGTTTTTTATCCCTTCCAAGATTTGCCGCCGCCATAGAAGACATCTTGGAGCGGAAAAATATCCGTTTTTTCCCGCCGGTCCTATTTTCCCCTTTCACTGCCCTATGCCCTTCCGGCTTTCCTTCCTTTTTATTTGCGGCAGCATCCGTCCTTCCCTTTTTCAACCTGGCTCTTCTTCCTCCGTTCCCTTCCGTAAAGCGTACCGCTTCTACCGGCGATACCCTTGCCGCTATTTTCCCTGGTTTTTCCGTACTAATCCCTACCGTAAGGAAAGAAAAGATTGCACTCCCTATAAAAATCAATGGGTTTGCCGAGGTTGATGCCACATAGGCTTCGCCATCTATCAAAATAGATTTTGTGATGACAGGCACCAACCCGCAGCCAATCAGGTATCCGGCAATCAATCCGATGGGAATACCAATACATGCCAACAGTAATGCCTGTCTGCGTATCAGCTTTTTAATTTGTTTCCCTGTCGTTCCTATCGTCTTTAATAAACCGTAAAACCGAATATCCCTTACTACGGAAATCTGGAAAATATTATAAATAATTAAATATCCCGTCAATATAATAAGAAGAAGCGCGGCCCCAATCCCCACTATTGTATTAAAATCCATACTGAAATTAGCCGCAATATACGACCAATTTACATTACTTCCTATAAAATTATCGTCATTTTCATCCATAGAAAAACCGCTTTCCACAATCACACGCTCTAGTTTTTTATCCAGATTCAAGGAATTACGGAACATAAGGTAGCTGTTAATTACCCCTGTCAACTCATAATTTTCTTTATAGCTGTTATAAAGCTCATCAATATGCGCATCTACATAAGCCCTTGAAGTTACCATTATGGACACATTAAAGACAGGGTCTGCCTCCCACCAGCCGGAAAGCACAAAATCCCGGCTCACACTCTTCCCGTGGACAAACAAATCCAATGTAACCTTTTCCCCTACTTTTTGCTCTATGCCAAGCATCCGGATAGTCTTTGTATCCATTATAATTTCATTTTCCGCCTCCGGTTTATGCCCCTCTTCCGGCTCGCAAAAACCAAGTTTCATCCCCACGTCATCCATATAGTAAAGTTCTCCATGCCGCTTGAGCAATTCCTCGTTCTCTACCGCATCGCATAATAAACGGTTATAGGAAATCTCTTCAATTAATTCATGGTCTTTCATTTTCTCATATTCTTCATCCGTGATATATTTCAATACCCCCATACCGTCACCGCCTGCCTGGCGCATGGTCTGGCGTTGGAAGTTCTCCACCACACCGCTTCCGGTTGTAAACAGTGCCGTAAATAAAACCGAAGTTAGGGCAATTGCAATAACTGCAATAATATTCCTCGTCCGATTGGCCACAAAGCTTTTGTCAGCAATCCGCCGGATTACCTTTTTATTTTTCACTTTAAACATAACGTTACATCAGCTCCTTTTCTTCCACTGCTGCCAGACAATTATTTATTGTTTCTATCTGCCGATTCCCACTTTCCATCTCTTCCTGCAATTTTCCCATCCTCAATCCGGATAATCCGGTCTGCCATCTGAGCAATTTCTTCGTTATGGGTTATCATCACAATTGTCTGCCTGAATTTTTCGCTGGTGACTTTTAGAAACCCCATCACATCCTGGCTCGTCTTGCTATCCAAATTGCCGGTGGGCTCATCCGCCAATATAATGGCCGGTTTGGAAGCCAACGCCCGGGCAATCGCCACCCTCTGCTGCTGTCCGCCGGAAAGCTGGTTCGGCCGGCTATCCACCCTCTCTTCCAGCCCCAGCGTATGGATAATCTTTTCCATATAGCTTTCATCCACCTGCTTCCCGTCCAGTTCCACCGGCAAGGCAATATTTTCATAAACGTTCAATACCGGAACAAGGTTAAAGCTTTGGAAAATAAACCCTATTTTCCTTCGTCTGAAGATAGTAAGGGCATCGTCTTTCAGGGAAAAGATATCCTTCCCTGCCACTTCCACATATCCCGCCGTTGGCCTATCCAAACCTCCAATCATATGCAAAAGCGTAGATTTTCCGCTGCCAGAAGTTCCTACAATCGCTACAAACTCCCCATTCTCAACCGAAAAATCCACACCGTCCAATGCCTTCACCACCGTATCGCCGTTTCCGTAATATTTTTTTAAATTCTTTGTTTTTAATATTTCCATAGAAACCCCTTCCTTTCTTTCATACCATCCATATTCGCGCTAAAATGCAATCACGCTAACAGCTTTTTCCTTTCATGCACAGTGCCCATTCTCCTATCAGCTTTTTCTCTCCCACATAACACACATCACTCTAACAACCTTTCCCTTCGCACACAGCGCCCATTCTCCCAGAGGATTTTTATACCATCGGGAATTGGGGGACAATTTTTCAAAATACAAAAAAGGTGTATGTTTTTACATACACCAATATACCCAACTATTCTTTCCAGATTCTTTCCCAAATCTTACAGTTATGAAAGAATTTCTTCCCCACTCCGCCGCAGTACACATCCCCTGAAGGGGTTTGCATTATAAGAAATTACTTTGCAATTTTCTATAATCATTCGGGTGTCAAAAGGTCTTCCCGGCAGTGCGGCTTGGCAGATGGCACAAAAGAATATTGTGCGCGTTTGGTTGTACGGAGCATTCCGATGAGCCTCTTAAGGCGAAAATCGTGTTCAGCATTGGCTTCCACGATTTTAGAGTCTCCTCTCCATCGTACAAAAGCCACTTGCACAATATTTTTTGTGCCATCTGCCAAGCCGCACTGCCGGGAAGACCTTTTGACACCCAAATCCTATATAGTAAAAAAGGCAGCAGCCTAAAGCGCTGCCGCCCCTTCTAAAACCACATATCAGAAAGATGTCTCACATCCCTGCAGCAATCACTAATGCCTGATACGGCTGCAATATCACCTTTCCGCCTTCTATCTCCACCCCGCTGTAATTCCCCAGCAAAGGTTTTTTCCCAAAAGCATCTCCCAAAACCTTCCTGCACAATCCCGGTTCCAGGGCTGCTTTCCTGTTCTGCAGATTCACAAGTACAATCAATGCTTTATCCTCATGGTTCCTTTTATAAGCAATCACCCCTTGTTCCTTCTCCAGCAGCGGGATAAATCCCCCTTCTTGCATAATTCCTGCAAAAGCCTCTTCCTTGCGCAGCCTGATTAACTTTTTATAATAGGAAAGCAAAGAATTTTCTTCTTCCCATTGTTTCTTTACATTCACTTCCCTATAATCATCCCGCACTTTCAGCCACGGATTCCCCACAGTGAAGCCTGCATTTTCCTCGTCATTCCATTGCATAGGGGTTCTGGCATTATCCCTCCCCCAATCATTGAAATACTTCAAAAGTTTTTCGCCGTCTTCTCCCTGTTCCAGTTTTTCTTTCCAGGTAATCTTAGCCCTCGTATCAGCCAGCTCCTCCACGCTGTTCCACACCGTATTTTCCATACCGATTTCCTGCCCCTGATAAATATACGGAGTTCCGTGAAGGAAAAAATAAAACGTAGCCAATGCCGATGCGCTATAATAATTCCTGTCCTTTTTTTCTAAATACCGGTTCAGGCAGCGGGCCTGGTCATGATTCTCCAGAAAAACACCGCACCATCCATGCCCATTTACAAACTGCTGGCTGTCGAATAATTTCTTTTTCAGCCTTTCCACCGCTTCCAAAGACGACTTATCCTTTTCCCCCTCCATGCTTTCCCACGAAAAGTCAAAAATCATGGAGAAAAAGCCATCCTCGCCTGCGTATTTACAAAAATCATCCTGCTCTACCCCCGGTGCTTCCGCCACGGTAAAACAGTCATACCGGTCAAAAGTTTCCCTTTTCAGCTCTGTCAGGAAATCGCCTATCCCCGGGTAATTCTCAAAATTTTCCACCGGATACCGCTTCTTGCCCTCCGTTTCCACCGACGCAAAAGACAAATCCTTTTTGATAAAAGTAATCGCATCTATCCGGAACCCGGCAATCCCTTTATCCAGCCACCAATTGACCATCTTGTATATTTCCTTGCGTAATACAGGATTTTCCCAATTCAGGTCCGGCTGTTTCGGTGAAAAAGTATGGTAATACCATCTACCATCCTCTAACTGGCTCCATACACTCCCACCGAAATTGGAACGCCAGTTATTAGGTTCCTTGCCATCCGCTGTCCTTTTAAAGTAAAAATACTCCGCCTCTTTACTATTTTCATCTTCACAAGCGCGTTGGAACCATTCATGTTCATCCGAACAATGATTTACTACCAAATCCAGAATAATCTTAATCCCCCGTTTTCCGGCTTCCGCAATCAGCCTGTACATATCCTCATTTGTTCCGAATATGGGATCCACCTTATAATAGTCTGAAATATCATATCCGTTATCATCCATGGGAGATTGGAACATGGGGCTGATCCAGATTACATCAATCCCCAATTCTTGCAAATAGGGAAGCCTTTCCTCGATTCCCTTCAGATCACCAATCCCATCCCCGTCGCTATCCTGAAAGCTCCTGAGATAAACCTGATATACCACCGCATTCTTCCACCATTGCACTTTCCCTGTCATCTTGCCTTTTCCTTCCTTTTACTTGATAGCTCCATCCGTAATTCCTTTTACAATGTATTTCTGGCAGAATAGATAAAAGATAACAATCGGAATCATACACATAATCAAACCAGACGAAGCCAAATCCCACCGCTTTGCAAACTGTCCGAAAAACAGGTATGTCTTTAACGGCAGCGTCTGCCATCCCACCTTATTGATAATCAGGGAAGGGAGCAGATAATCGTTCCATATCCACATAACATTCAGCACGGCTACCGTAACCAATATTGTCCGCATCAGTGGAATTACAATGATAAAGAAAAGCTGTACACTGTTGCAGCCGTCAATGGTGGCCGCCTCTTCCAGTTCTTCCGGAATATTTTTGATGAAACCATGAAACATTACAATCGCCATACTCGTCCCAAAGCCCATATACATAAAGACCAGCCCGGCAGGATTCATAAGATGAATCCTGCTGGCAAATCCTACTAAGGGAAGCATAACGCATTGGAATGGTATCAACATGGCCGCTGCAAAAAGAAGGAATATAAATTTGCTCGCTTTTGTTTTATATCTCACCAGCACCCACGCAGCCATCGACGAAATCAAAAGAATTAACAACGTACTTATTACCGTAATCCAGAGGGAATTGCCGAAAGACCGTATGTAATCCAACGCTTCAAAAGCATTCGGGTAATTTTGGCTTGTAAACGTAGCCGCATCAGGGAACCCAATCACATCCGTAAAAATTCCCTTGGTATTTTTAAAAGAGTTCAATACAAGGATATAAATCGGAAACAGGAACAGGCATCCCAGAAAAACCCCGGTCAAAGTATACACTATTTTCCGTGTCTGCTTTCCGCTCTTTCTTTTCGTTGCCGTCTTCATTACATTTCCACCTCCTTCTTTTTCGTTATAATAAGCTGCGTTACACCTATACCCGCCACCAGAATCATAAATACGATAGCTTTTGCCTGGGCAAAGCCAAATTCATTGGCTCCAAATGCCGAATTATAAATATTCAACGCCAACATCTCCGTAGATTTGTAAGGCCCGCCCTGGGTCAATGCCAGGTTCTGGTCAAACATCTTGAACGAATTGGATATGGATAAAAACAATCCAATTGTAAATGCCGGCATCATCAACGGAAGAATAATCCCTTTTAACATTTCCCATCCGTTGGCGCCGTCAATCCGCGCCGCCTCTTTTACCGACTCCGGAATCTGCTGAATCTGTGCGATATAGACAATCATCATATATCCCGAAAGCTGCCATACCGTCAAAATAAGCAATCCGATAAACCCCGTCTCCGGGTTAGAAAGCCAGCCGCTTAGGAATGACCAGCCGGTGGACTTGGATAATGCTTCAAAAATGGATACAAATATAAACTGCCATGTAAAACCAAGCAGCAAACCGCCAATTAGATTCGGCATAAAAAAGATTCCTCTCAGTAAAGTGGCTCCCTTAAACTGCTGCGTAACAAGCAAAGCCAGCAAAAACCCTACCAGATTCACCAAAGCCACCGCACATATGGAAAATGATGCCGTAAATCCGAACGCATGCAGGAACGAGTTATCTCTTGTAAAAATATCTATAAAGTTCTGGACACCTACAAAATTTATCCCGCTCCCTACAATGCCGTTCCAGTCCGTGAAGGCATAGAAAAAGCCTATCAGCATAGGTATTAACACTACAACTGCAAAAGAAATTAATGCCGGCAGCAAAAACAACCAAAATCTCCATTTACTTTTTTTCATGCCATATCACCATCCTTATCACTATTTTTGCGATGTACGCATGCTTGCCCACTGTTCGATGCTGCTCTGGGTCACCTCTTCCCATGTTGCCTCACCAGCCAGATATTTCTGAACCATTACGCCTGCTGCCTGCTGGCCCCAAGTATTGGGAGCGCCACTGTATACCCAGCCGTCCATAGTGCTTCCCGCACTGTTTGCATCCATGATTCTCTGTGCCAAAGGATCGGTTGCTTTCAAATCGCCGAAATTATCATAGGGAGGGATAAATTTACAGTTTTCCACTACAATTTTCTGCCCTTCCGGATCCGTATAAAGCCAGTTGATAAATTCCTTTGCAGCTTTTTTCTGTTCGTCGCTGGCTTTGTTGCAGATTGCCCAATAACCGGAAACGCCTACAAAATACTTTCCATCCGAATATCCGGATATGGAGTAAGGAAGCATATCCAGTTTAGCAAGAACTTCCGGATCCGTAGTTTCTACTGCGGGAGCCACCCAGTTCCCCTGCTTGATTGCTGCCACACGCTCGATTGCCAATCCACCTTCCAAAGAAGTGGTATAGTCCACTGAATTTAAATTTGCCGTATTGTCTGCATTGGTTGTATAGCTTGCCTGGAAATCCACCATAGTCTTATAGTCTGCAAACCCTGTTCCGGGAAGCGTATCCGCATCATAAGCTTCTTTTGCCGATGAAAAATCATGGGTCAAAGCTACGTTCACATCATGGTCTCCTGCAATCCAGAGTTCTTTGGTCGGATATTCCATTACGGCTTCCAGTATCGGATATTTTTCCTTCATTTCCCCCGAATCAATCTTTGCTTTCAATGTATCGAAGCCAGCTTTCATTCCTTCATAAGTCATCATGCTGTCGAAATCAACACCGGCATCCTCAAACATCTGCCTATTTACTACAAAACCGTACCCTTCCATATAAAGCGGAATGGCAAGCACCCTTCCGTCCTCCATAGTGAACATATCCGTTGTGCCTGGAAGCGCATGTTCTAAAATCGGCTGATCCGACAAGTCTTCCAAAATATCGCTATAGTCCTTTAAGTCCTGGAATCCCCCTACGGAAAAAATCGTTGGCGGGTCTGACTGCATTTTCGCCTTCAGGGAAGCCGAAAAATCATTGCCTGTTACCGCCTCAAGATTAATCGTTACTTCCGGGTGAAGCGTCTGATATGTCTCAATTGCTTTCTTATACCCTTCGTTAGCCTCAATCTTGCTTTGGTAAATCGTAATCGTTACTTTTTCGCCGGACGCACTTCCACTTTCCGTACCGCCTCCTTGTGAACCGCATCCTGCCAGCAAAGATAATGTCGTTGCCATTGCCATCACAAATGCTACTGCTTTTTTCATTTTTTCTTTTCCTCCTTTTGTGGAACTGTTCCATGTCGGGGCAAAAAAAATTCCCTTATGGTAAATTCCTCTTTTTTTTTATATGTGGAACTGTTTCATGTCATTAATATATAATTATACAGGAATATAAGTCAATATAATTTGCTTATTTTTCTTAAAATCATTGCTTTTAACAAATTTACTTTTCCTATTTTGTACAATATGCACACATCCCCTTTTCATAAGCCAGAAAAATGAATTGAAAAATAACAGCAATCAAAGACCCCGCTGCAAGCAACGGGGTATCAAACTTGCAGCGCTGCAGAGCAGCGGGGTATTTGACCCTCGCGGCAGTCTTGCTCGCGGGAATAAAAAAAGAAGCAAACTCCCCTATTCAATCGCTTACCTCTTTTTATACTCCTCTATTATATTCCTACAGGCAATGATACCCCCACAGCAATCAATCGAACCCTCCGTTTAGAATCTACTTCCTATTAGCCAAACCCATTATTTATGGCATTTCTACAAAGTATCGCCTTCCTTAAAATAAACCGGCACGTATACTTCCCTTTTTACCAAAGGTTGATGATTCATCAGCTTCAAAAGCACCTCTACCGCATTTTGGGCAATGCCCTCCATATTCTGTACAATCGTGGATAAGGTACGGTAATTAAAATCTGTTATGAAGGTTCCGTCATAGGATAATATTTTCAGCTCATCCGGCACACTTATACCCATTTCATAAGAGATTTTCAAAAAAGCTGCCGCACATAAATCATTTGCCAGGATTCCATCCAGCCCCGGATAGGCCGCAAGTACCGCCCGTGCCCTTTCCATCGCTTTCGGGTAATGAATCACTTCGTTCCATGTAAAGCTTTCGGTAATTACCTCCGCCCCGTTATCTTCCATTTTCCGTATAAATTCTTTTCCTGCTTTGGAAGAAGATATTGTTTTTGCTTCCGGGTCGGACAACTGAAGCACTTTGCGGCATCCGGCCTCTGCCATTTTCTCCGCCGCAATCCTCCCCCCCTGTTCGTGATCCGATGTAACCAGTGGGATTCCCGGAATAATACGATCCAATGAAATCATAGGTTTTTCCATTTCCGTATAGTTCTCATCCGGAAGGAATGCTGCACCGATAATCATACCGTCAAAAAGATTCCTTTTCAAAGTGTCCAGATATTCCCTTTCTATGAGCGGATCCCCGCTGGTATTGCACAGCATCATATTATACCCATGCCTATGAAGTTCGTTTTCCAGATAACTCCACAATACTGAAAAATATGGATGTATCAGCTCCGGCGCCAGTACGCCGATAATCCCCGTTTTCTTCCTATAAAGGTTCCTTATCCACTGATTCGGCACATAATCCAGTTCGGAGACTGCCTCCCTAATCTTCTCTTTCGTTTCTTCGGCTACATAACCGCTTCCGTTCAAAGCCCGCGATACCGTGCTGGGCGCCACCTGTGCCAACCTCGCAACCTCTCTGATGCTCGCCATATAACTGATTCCTCCTGCTTTGAATGTTTCTCTTCCATGTTCTTTTGTTTCTGTTATTTATATTACATTTGTTGCTGTTATTGTTTTTGTTGTTTTTGCCGCTTTTATTGTTTTTGTTGTTTTTGTTGCTTTTGTTCCTTTTGCCATTTTTATTATTTTTTGCTGCTTTTGTTCCTTTTGCCGCTTTTATTGTTTTGCTGCTTTCGTTCCTTTTGCCGCTTTTATTGTTTTGCTGCTTTTGTTCCTTTTGCAGCTTTTTTTGTTATTGTTGCTTTTGTCGATTTTGCAGCTTTTATTATTTTTGCTGCTTTTGTCGATTTTGCCGCTTTTATTGTTTTACTGCTTTTATTGCTTCTGCAGCTTTTATTATTTCGTTGCTTTTGTTGCTTTTGCCGCTTTTATTATTTTGCTGCTTCTATTTTTCATTGCTTCTATTATTTTTTGTGGCTTCTATTATTTTTTATTACCTCTAATATTTTTCGTTATCTCTATTATTTATTCTATTTACGCAACTTTCCATTTTGCCCTGTTTATTGACTACAGTATACTATTAGCAGGAAATGATTTCAAGATTGACAGCCCATTTTTCTTTACACATAAAACACATCAACTTGACTCATTGCCAACAGGAATCAAAGACCCCGCTGCAAGCAACGGGGTATCAAACTTGCAGCGCTGCAGAGCAGCGGGGTATTTGACCCTCGCGGCAGTCGCCGAATGTCTGCAAGCAGCCACTTGGCTCGTTGCTCACGGGAATAAACCGTTTTGGCAAAAAAACGGAAAACCGTGAGCCTTTCCCCAGACAGGAATCCACCTTAATGTAGCCGCCCTCCCGGCTCAGGATTTCTCTGGCAAGATACAACCCAATCCCTACCCCCGCTTCCCCGCTGACTGCAGGGGAACGGTAAAACCGTGCAAATATCTTTGCCGTCTCCCCCTCTTCCATTCCGATGCCTGTATCCTCAATATCAACCCGCGCAAACATTTCATAATCCTTTGCAGTAACCGTAACCGCCCCGCCCTCTTGCGTATATTTAATGGCATTGTCCACAATATTGGACAACGCTTCCAATGTCCACTTTAAGTCAAAACATGCCGCAACTCCCGGCGCTTCCTCTATAAAAAAGGAAATCCCCTTTTGCTTTGCCGCCATACTATAATCCAGCTTACACAGCAAGTCGTCTATCCCACGATACTCCGGCCAAACTTCCAGCATACCGCTTTCCAGACGGGAGGTTTTTATCAGGGATTGGATAAGAAAGTTAAGCTTTTTTGTCTGTTCCTCTATCTGCAGCACCAGATGCCCTGCATTTTCATCCAAACTTTCATTTTCTTCCAAAAGCTGCGTATATAACAGCATATTGGCAATAGGGGTTTTCGTCTGGTGGGAAATATCACTTACCAGAATTTTTATCTTTTCCCTTTCCTCTTCTACCTGTGCCCTTGCTGTCTGCCCGTAGGAAAGATATTGGAACATTTGGGATTCCAGACGTGAAAACCGCCCTTCATCATAATCCGTTTCCGAAAAATCACCGGTCTTTGCCGACTCTATCATATGCTCTATCCCTTTCCAGGTCCGTTCCGTCCTATAAAAGAAAACGCCTGTGGCAATGATAAGCCCTATAACAGCCGCAACGCAAAAAACAATTATTCCCATACTGCACCTTTCATCCCTTCCCCCACACATATCCAATCCCGTACACCGTCTTAATCGGCGCCCCGGGAAGTTTGGCACGCAGACGGTTCATAGTTACCGACAGTGCATTCTCTTCCACAAATTCCGCACCATCCGACCAGATACGGTCAATCAGCATATCGCGGGAAAGCGTATTTCCGCAATTGGAAACGAGCAGCCTCAACAACTTTTGTTCTGTCTTGCTAAGTTCTACCTTTTCCCCTTCCGCAGTAAAAACCATTTGTTCAAAATCAAAGGAAAAGCCATTCTGCCGGAAACAATTCTGCTGCATGCTGCCCTGTTTCCCATCCTCCGCTGCCGTCTTCCTCCGCTGGATGGCATTTACCCTCGCCCGGAGTACCATAAGGGAAAAAGGCTTTGTAATATAATCATCCGCCCCCATCTCCAATCCCGTCACAATATCAATCTCCATATCGTTGGCTGTTAGGAAAATAATCGCCGTTTTGCTCCCCTGCCGTACTTCCCTGCAATAGTCCAAACCGCTCCCGTCCGGAAGGTTAATATCCAATATGATAAGGTCAATGCTTTCATCAAACATCCTGCGTGCCTGGGCAATGCTGAACGCCTGAAGGATTTCTTCCCCCTGAAGCGAAAGCGCTATGCCGTTATTCAAAGCGCGGTCATCCTCAACAATAAGAATTTTCATTTTTACCTCATTTCTTCGCTTTTTTACACATAACAAGTTTTTCTTTATTTTTACAGCATATCACAAGACGGGCAAAAAATGCAAAGATTCCTTTCATTGTCTCCTTTTCCTTATCCCTATTAAATTTTTTTGTATTTTACCTCATTCAAGATATTGTTGCCCGAGAACAGAAAATGCTGGAAATGCGATTGTCAAAAGAACGCAACCTGCATTTTTCTTCCAGAAACCGGAATATCTTTTGCAGATCCTGCGTCTTCGTTTCTGCACCAACCGAAAAGCCCTGTATGTATTCATGATTCAGAAGCTGTACTGCTTCCTGTATCTTCTGGAACATCGTTTCTTCCCATTTCCCAACAGGCTTTTTCCACACAAAAGTATACTTGCTGGCACAGACCTCTGCCAGAATCCTGTACGGAAACCAGCAATGGTGCTGTAGTTCGATGCTTCCTGACCGGCTAACAGCCACATAAAGTTGATGTCGCGCCTGCAGGCGGATTCGATTTTTCTCGAAGAATAGATGTTTTGTGAATAAGCATAGGCCAGGACCTTGCACATGGTCTTTGGGGCCACTGCCGGATTTCTGCCTTTGGCAGAGTAAGCCTGATACAGCAAGCTGTAATCTAATTCCTCCAATTCGTGGCTCAGCAGTCGGACAGGATTATCATTAGGAGCCAGACCTTCTAAACTTAATGGTAAAACCAGTTGATAAGGCTCGTCAAATTCGGTGTAATTTTTATGGTATTTTAATTTACTGGACATAACTTATTATACCACGGATGGCAGGCTCTCCGGAGTCTGCTTTTCTGGTTTTAGATACAAAAAAACGGGACCATTGCGCCAGTAGCGATTATACATCTACTTTTGCAACAGCCCCTTTTGTTTTGTTCTTCAAGCCCTTATCCACAATTTTACCATTTATCCGAACTACTGGTAAACGAATTAAAGCAACACGATTATCCGAGGTTTGCGGAATTTATAGAAGGACTTTCCTATATGGTAAAAAAACCGCCAGACCTCGAAAGAATCCGGCAGTTAGCGTAAAATATAGTTATGGAACCAACTCTTTTCTAAAAAACCTATTCCGGCTTTTCCATAAGCCATTACAGGCAGCCGCTCAAAA
>Ga0137307_100981_pt1 | contig 29472 bp, 24 predicted proteins | sample NAcewD2O_March_2_FD_97180 | JGI IMG/M metagenome (GOLD analysis project Ga0137307, IMG submission 97180) | Mouse cecal microbial communities from Vienna, Austria - N-Acetylglucosamine amended D2O_March | ecosystem: Host-associated > Mammals > Digestive system > Large intestine > Cecum | place... | reverse complement strand
TCTGCTTCTTGAATGATATTTTCGTCATACCCCATAACGCCAAGCAATTTAATCGCATTCCTTGTGGTCGCTTTCCCTTTCAGCAGACGGTAATGGAAAACCACATCTTTATCCATAATTTCTTCTTCAAAATGATAATTGTTGTAACATTTTTCCAGCAAATGGGTTAGCTCAATATCGTGGGTAGCCGCAAAACAAAGGACAGAGGATTTGGAAAGGCTTTTTAAAATCTGGGTAGAAGCGGCAATCCGTTCTACGGTATTGGTTCCCCTCAATACTTCGTCCACAAAACAAAGCACAGGGTTCCCATCTTCTTTTACTGTATTCAGAATCCTTTTTAAGGACTTGATTTCTACAATATAATAGCTGTCCCCGCCTGCCAAATCGTCCCTTAAGGTCATGGATGACATGATCCTATATAAACCTGCACTGTAACTGTCTGCCATGCATGTATGTATCGTCTGGGCAAAAATGGCATTCATAGCGACGGTCTTTAAAAATGTGGATTTGCCGGAAGCATTGGAACCGGTAATCAATACTCCTTTTTCTGTCAGAATGCTGTTTTTTACCGGCTCGTTCAACAAAGGATGATAAAGGTTTTCCGCCTTCATGCCCCGCCTTTTGTCAAAACGGGGGATGCAATAAGCATCCAGGGATGCACGGAAAGCGCCGATGGCAATGACCGTCTCCATAAAACCGATAATAGTCTGCATACGGTCAATGGATGCTTTGTTTTTTTGTACCTCCGCCAGCATCTGGTTAAATTTTATTAAATCCACATGGAAAACCATCCGTATATAATCCAAAAGGATTTCCAGCGGATTGCTTGAACCGCTCATCCTGGCCGAGGACATGATAATGTAAGAGCCGGACTTGAATTTCCCTAGAGTTTTCCTGCATTCTTTTAGCTCTTCCATTTCCTTTCCGAATGCCCCTGAAGGAAGTTTTTCCATTTTTTCGACATTCTGCATCAACCTTAAAATGTATGCAAAACTGGTGACATAAGGGTCGATTTCATTTTTCGATTTAAAATAAGTAACGATATTCCTTCCCATGACGATAACTAACAGAAGGATGCCATACTGTACGGAAAAGTACATAAGTGCCAATGAAAGAACAATGGCAATGTTTCCGGCATGATGTATCCAATTGTTTCTCGTTCCCAATAAATCAAGGTAATCTAAGTAATCATAAATCGAATATTTGCCTGTCTTTCCAATCTCTGCAAACAAAGCCTGATAAGCAATCCGCTCCTCTTTTTCCTCCATAAAATAAGTAATCTGTTGCTCCAACTGGTCTATCTGATCCGTATCCTGCATAGGAGTCCGCAAAAGATAATACAAATATTCTTCCCCGGCGGCAGAATAGGTATAATTCATCCGCTGGAAAACATCATCCATGCTTAAGTCGTTCCATGTAATATCATCGACATGGAAAACTTCATTTCCATGAACCCGGAAATAACGGGAAATTTTGTGCATTTCCCCTTCCTGGTAGTCATGCTTTTTGGGCAAATCCCCATAATGGTTTCTAAGCCAAAGGATAAATTCCTTTTTCTTTTTTCTTTCGTCCAAAAAACCTTTCAGCATAATCAATGCAATTATTGCAAAAATTACCCATCCAAATATTATATATTCCATTCTTCAAACTCCTGTCCCGGTCTGTCGATATCCATAATTTGTTCCCCATATTGCCGTCCTGTCAAAGTTTTCTTATATTTTCCGATATATCCGTATTCTTCCCACATATGCATGGGAAAAACCTTATCCGCATTTGTATGTCTTAGAAAATAATCCATGCCAAAGCCATAGGCATGACCGAGCCTTGGGTCTAGGGGAACAAATGCCGCATCAAAGTGCATTCCCTGAATGGAGTCGATTTCCTTCTTATAGTCCTTAGCCATATTTTCGTTGAAGGGGTAAGGTTCCCCATCCCAATGCCACCAATTTAAATCGCCGGCATGATAAATATTCCGCCCTTCTGCCGATATAATAAAGGCAACCCCTTCATCGGTAGAGCGAAGCGAAAGTATCTCTATTTTATCAAAAGATAATCTTTTGTTTTTTCCTACATTTGTTATGTTTTCTTTTATCGAAGGCGCAATATTCTTCCTTTCCAAATATTTTCCGTTCAGCTTAATATCGCTGCCTAAGAAATAATGTATCTTTGGATATTCTTTTGCCAAATCGAAAATTTTTAATTGAAAATGGTCCTGATGTTTATGGGAAGCAAATACATAAATCATTTTATTTTTTTCCAAGCGGGGCAATTCCCCTTTGTAATAATCGAACAATAAAATACAGTTGTCTAACTCTACGGCAAAACCACTGTGGTAAATATAGGTAACCTTCATATGCTCTCCTTACAAAAAGTGCGTAACACTATGGCATAATCCTTTGCTTTATGAAAAACAGGAAGCACTCATTTTTATGAATGCTTCCTATTTTTCTATTCCTTAAAACTGCAAGATATTTTTAAGGGTAAGACTTTTTATTCCCGCGAGCAACGAGCCAAGTGGCTGCTTGCAGACATTTGGCGACTGCCGCGAGGGTCAAATACCCCGCTGCTCTGCAGCGCTGCAAGTTTGATTATAAGAATATATACTTCAGGATAAATAATACGGTGAGTACATACATTAATATACTTACTTTCTTTTCCTTTGCTTTGCCGGATATTAAGCTGATAATTGTCCAGGAAATAACACCGATGGCAATCCCCTCGGAAATGCTGTAAGCCAAAGGCATTGCAATAATGCAAAGGAAAGCAGGGATTGCGTCCGTCATATCATTGAAATCAATCTTCGCTACGGAACCCATCATGTAGAAACCAACGATAACCAAGGCAGGAGCCGTTGCAAATGACGGGATAGTTAAAAACAGCGGGGAGAAAATCAATGCCAGCAGGAACAACAAACCGGTAACAATTGCGGTAAGCCCGGTTCTGCCCCCTTCTGTTACACCGGAAGCGCTTTCCACATAAGTTGTAGTTGTAGAGGTACCCAAAATAGCGCCAACACTGGTTGCAATTGCGTCTGCCAAAAGTGCTCCTTTGATTCTGGGAAGCTTCCCGTCCTTATCTAACATGTTCGCTTTGGAAGAAACGCCGATTAAGGTGCCTAACGTATCGAACAAATCCACAAACAGGAAAGAAAACATAATAACAACAAAATCCAATATTTTAACCGATGAAAAATCAGATTGGAATACTTGCCCGAAGGTGTTTCCGATTGCGGAAAAGTCAAAACTTACAATGGCATGAGGGATTGTGGAGAACCAGCCTGCATCCGGGTTCGGCACATAAAGCCCTACCAGTTCGCAGATGATGCCCAGTACCCACGTAGCAACGATACCGAGCAAAATACCGCCTTTTACATTTTTGATTAAAAGCGTTGCGGTAATCAGCACTCCAATAAGGGCGAGCAATGCCGTAATTCCCACGGTAGAAAATTCTTCCCCTGCAAACTTCTGGTAAGTGAGCAGTGTAGAGTCGTCGTTTACGATAAGTTTTGCATTTTGTAAGCCGATAAAAGCAATAAACAAGCCAATGCCCACACTTACCGCTGATTTTAAAGTCATGGGGATGGCATTAAAAATCGCTTCCCTCACATTGGTTAGGGAAAGCACGATAAAAATAAGCCCTTCCACAAAGACAGCCAACAAAGCAATCTGCCAGGAATATCCCATTTGCAGCACTACTGTAAATGCAAAATAAGCATTTAACCCCATGCCCGGCGCCAAAGCAAACGGATAGTTAGCCAGAAAGGCCATCAATGCAGTTCCCACGAAAGAAGCCAGTGCCGTAGCAATCAGCACCGCATTGGCATCCATCCCTGCAGCGGAAAGGATACTTGGGTTTACTGCCAGAATATAAGCCATCGTCATGAAGGTTGTCACACCGGCCATAACTTCGGTCTTAATGTCTGTTTTGTTGTCTTTCAATTTGAAAAATTGTTCCAACATATCTCCTTATACCTCCTAAATAAATAAAAAGTTAAAAACATCTATTGAAAAGCATTTCTGCCTATCAACCAAAAATAAATTCTTGTTTGGCTTACCCCTTCAGTCTGTTTATGATTTCATTTGCCTTCCGATAAATGTCATCCGGTTCATCCGGAACAAAAAACTTCCCATCCCGGTATAAGATTTTTCCATGAATCATCGTCATTTTTACGTTCTGCTTGCTGCCGCTGTAAACGATATTTTTTGCGATATTGTTTAACGGCTGCATATTCGGCATATGTAAATCCATCATAATAATATCTGCCAGCTTCCCTTTTGCCAGCACATTGGCCTCCTCCAGATTCATTGCCGCCGCACCATTTACGGTTGCCATTTTCAATACTTCTGCGGCATCTACTGCGGAGGCGTCTTTATTTTTCAATTTTGCCAGCCCTGTTACAAGGAACATTTCCCGGAACATATCCAGACAATTGTTGCTGGCCGGACCGTCTGTGCCAATGGCTACATTCAGCCCCGCATCCAAAAAGCTGCTTATGGGAGCGATTCCGCTGGCTAATTTCGTATTAGAGCCTGGGTTTGTAATTACGCTGACGCCTTTTTCCTTAAAAAGCGCTATTTCTTTATCGGTAAGCCATACGCCATGATATACCCCACCGCCGTAATCGAACATGCCCAGGGAATCCAGAAATATCCCCGGTGTCATGCCGTAACGTTCCAAACAGCCTTCCACTTCAGCCTCCGTTTCGGATAAATGCGCATAGACAGGCGCTTTCTTCCGTTTGGCAAAAGCGGCAATTTCTTCCAACAATTTTTTGGAACAAGTGTATTCCGCATGGAAACCCGGCAGGAAAGACAATAGCGGATGTTTTCCGTTCAGTTCTTCGTACCATTTCTCCAAAAGTTCTACGGACTGGCTGAAATTATTGACGCCGCCTGTCTGGACACAGCGCATCCCCATGGAAATGCAGGCTTGTCCGATGCTTTCCGGTGTTAAATACATTTCAAAAATGGAAGTAATCCCGCTGGTTAAATATTCCAGGATTGCCAGTTTCGTCAAATGGTAAATATCTTCTGCCGACATTTTAGCCTCAATAGGGAATACCTGATTGTTCAACCAGGAATGCAACGGAAGGTCATCGGCATAGGAACGCAGCAAGGTCATGCCGGAATGGGTATGGGCATTTTTAAAACCGGGCATCAAAAGATTGCCGTTGCAGTCAATTTCTTCATCCCATATGAGACAAGGCTCTTTGGAACATTCCGAAACCAAATCCTTGTCTTTGCCGCTTCCAACATAGAGGATTCTTTCATCCTTTACCCAGACTTCCCCTTCAAAAATATGCCTGTCCTCTTCCATTGTCAATATCAATGCATTGTAAAAACGGATATTCATCGCCGTATATCCTCCCCTTTCAAGGTTTGCCGACATTTATTGCAAAAACTTTTTTACGGATTCCGCTACCAATTTGGTAAACAACGGAGCCGTTTTATTTGCTGCTTCCTGTACTTCTTCGTGGGTAAGCGGATTTTCCGTCATACCGGCCGCCAGATTACATACACAGGAAATCCCGCATATCCGCATTCCCATATGGTTTGCGGCGATTGCCTCTACTACGGTACTCATGCCTACCGCATCCGCGCCAAGGGTACGCACCATACGTATCTCTGCCGGAGATTCAAAAGATGGACCTGTAAGCTGCAAATAAATGCCTTCCTTCATCGGTATATTGTTCTCTTGGGCTGTCTGCCTAAGAATCTTTTGCAGTTCTTTGTCGTATACGGAACTCATATCCGGGAAACGGGTTCCTAATTCTTCGATGTTGGGGCCGATAAGCGGATTCGGTACAAAGCAGGAAATATGGTCTGTAATCATCATTAAATCCCCTGCATGGAACGTATCGTTCACACCGCCGGAAGCATTTGTAAGGAACAAAATCTCCGCCCCCATCATTTTCATTAAACGGGCCGGAAGAACCACATCCTCGATTGGATATCCTTCATAATAATGTACCCGCCCCTTCATACAAACTACCGGCACCTCTCCAAGATAACCGAAGATGAACTTTCCTGCATGTCCCGGCACAGTAGAAACCGGAAAGTCTTCGATATCGCCATAGGGAAGCTCCTCTACGATTTGTATGCTGTCAGCAAAATTCCCCAGCCCGGATCCCAATACAATTGCAACCTTAGGCTCGAATGTTACTTTGTTCCGCACACTGTTATAACACTTTAAAAGCTTTTCATAATCTTTACCCATATCTGTAACCATCCTCTTCCGTTTGTCAATAGTAATAATATACCATGAGATGTCCAAAAAGGCAACTGTGGGAATTGATTGCTATACATGTTCCAATACTTTTTATACACAAAATCATCGTTTTATTCCCGCGAGCAAACTGCCGCGAGGGTCAAATACCCCGCTGCTCTGCAGCGCTGCAAGTTTAATACCCCGTTGCTTGCAGCGGGGGCTTTGATTTAGCAGAATGGTAGATAACGCAAAGAAACCGTGACACGGATGCCACGGTTAGTCTTCGTACGCCACGTATGGCCCTTGCAGACGGCCCAGGCCGGGCCAATCCACATCCATTCTGCTTGGTAAATCCCTACGGAAAACTCTGCAAGAAAACCTTATATAATAATACAAACCATCCCCCCATTGCTGTCATTCACAATCTTTTGCATTGTTTCCTGCAGCTTCACCTGGCTCTCCTCTCCAATCATCGCTATTTTTCCTGTAATCCCGTCATTGACAAGCTGTTCTACCGTTTTGCCGAAGATATTGGTTTCCCAGATACCTTCTTCACTCGTTCCCGCATCGGAGATATAACGGATAAGGTCTTCGGCCTGTTTTTCGGTTCCGACAATAGGCGATATTTCTGTCTCGATATTGGCGCGTATCATGTGGATGCTTGGGCTTTCCGCTTTGATTTTTACACCAAATTTATTGCCATGACGGATAACTTCCGGTTTATCCAGGGTAATTTCATCCCTGTCTGGAGTAACGACCCCATATCCTTTGCAGCGGACTGCTTCTACGGCATGGAGGACTTTGACATATTCTTTTTTCATTTGCGCCATTTCCTGTAATACTGACAAAAGCTGGTATTCCCCCGTGATGCTTTCACCGATTAAATCACTGAGCATTTCGTAATAGTAGGAATCGTCTACATCAAGGGATACGGATACGCATCCGCTGGCCATATCCACACCGTCTACTTTGCATTTACGTATGTATTCGCTTTCCAGATGGATGCCGTTCCCTGCCACATCCTTTACACATCCCAGATGTCCCATTAATTCCTTAATCTGTGTTATGATATCAGCCTTCATCCTATGGGTGTTGGGAAGCATTTCCACCCATTTGGGCATATAAAATTCTATCATGGTTAAAGGAAATTCATAAAGGATGTTTTCCATTACCGTATGGATATCCTCTTTTTTCAGTTGCTCGCAATTAATGGGCATTGCGCTGACTTGATATTTTTTCGCAAGGTCTTGGGCTAATTTTTTCGTTTCTTCCGAATACGGCCGTTCTGAATTAACCAGTACAATAAAGGGTTTATGTATTTTTTTCAGTTCCGTAATCGTCCGTTCTTCAGCCGGAATATAATTTTCCCGGGGTATTTCCCCAAAGCTTCCGTCACAGGTAATGACAATCCCTATAGTGGAATGGTCATTGATTACTTTCCTTGTGCCGATTTCCGCAGCCTGAGTGAAAGGGATTTCATCCGCAGACCAGGGGGTTTTTACCATCCGTTCCGTATCTTCTTCCATATGGCCGCTGGCGCCATCCACCATATAGCCCACACAGTCAATAAGGCGTACATTCACATCGATGTCATCATTCAATGTGATTTTGGCCGCTTCTTTCGGAATGAATTTCGGCTCTGTGGTTGTAATCGTTTTCCCGCCTGCGCTTTGCGGCAATTCATCCTGCGCCCTTACTTTTTCGTGTTCCTGTGTCATATAAGGAAGCACCATAATGTCCATAAAGCGTTTGATAAAGGTAGATTTTCCAGTCCTTACCGGGCCTACCACTCCTATGTAAATTTCCCCTCCGGTACGGGATTGAATATCTTTGTATAAGTTATGTGTATGCAACGCATCCATAAAAAAGTTCCCCTTCCATATTTGCTGTTACAATATATGCGGGGGAACTTTATATTATTCTCTGATTCTTTATTCTCTGATTCCTTTCAGTTGCTTTCCGGGTTTCGTATTTTAGTTTTTGTAAATTATCTTTTTAAAGTTCTTTTTACCTCTTTTTAAAATAATCCCATCCCCGTCCAACTGCTCTTTTCCAAAAACAGCCTTGCTGTCAGCGATTTTTTCGCCGTTTACGCTAACGCCTCCCTGTTCTACCGCGCGGCGGCCTTCGGAACGGGAAGTAACCAGCCCGGATATAGTAAGCATGGAAAGGATATCGATTTTGTCTTCTACAAAATTTTCATCCGTCAAGGCAATGGTAGGCATCTGTTCTGCATTGCCGCTGGAAAACAATGCCCTTGCCCCTTCCAGTGCTTTTTGGGCTTCCTCTTGCCCATGAACTAATTTGGTCAATTCAAAAGCAAGGATTTCCTTTGCTTTATTTAGCTCGCTGCCTTCCCACTTGTCCATTTCATCAATTTGCTCTAAGGGCAGGAAGGTAAGCATACGGATACATTTCAATACATCGGCATCTGCCACATTCCTCCAATATTGGAAGAAATCAAACGGGGAAGTCTTGTTAGGGTCAAGCCATACCGCGCCCTTCTGTGTTTTCCCCATCTTTTTCCCTTCGGAATTTAACAAAAGGGTGATTGTCATGGCATATGCATCTTTTCCCAGCTTTCTCCGGATAAGTTCCGTTCCGCCAAGCATATTGCTCCACTGGTCATCGCCGCCAAACTGCATATTGCAGCCATATTTTTGGTACAATACGTAAAAGTCATAACTTTGCATAATCATGTAATTAAATTCTAAAAAGCTCAATCCTTTTTCCATGCGTTGTTTATAGCATTCCGCTGTCAGCATACGATTGACGCTGAAATGTGCGCCTACTTCCCTCAAAACTTCAATATAGTTTAGTCCAAGCAGCCAGTCCGCATTATTCACCATCATCGCTTTCCCTTCGGAAAAGTCGATAAACTTGCTCATCTGCTCTTTAAAACAATCGCAATTATGTTGTATCGTTTCCGGTGTCATCATGGAGCGCATATCGCTCCGGCCGGAGGGGTCGCCAATCATAGCCGTTCCGCCGCCGATGAGGGCAATCGGTTTATTCCCGGCCATCTGCAGCCGCTTCATCAGGCAAAGGGCCATGAAATGCCCTACATGGAGGCTGTCCGCCGTAGGGTCAAACCCAATATAAAAGGTGGCTTTGCCGTGATTAATCAGTTCCTTGATTTCTTCTTCATCCGTAAGCTGTGCTAACAGCCCTCTTGCTTTTAATTCGTCAAATACTGTCATTTTCTTTATCTCCTTCTTTTTTTGCTATCCGAATCCTAATATGCAAAAAAACCGCCCTATTATCAAATAGGACGGAATTTTACCGTGGTACCACCTATAATTCGCATATGGCTTTCGCCATCTACCTCAATAAGTACGGCTGCTGTTCATTTGCACCCCTTCTTAAAAGAATCTTCTTAAAAGAATCTTCTTCGGAAAAGATTTACAGTCAGCGATACTATCCACCATAACGCGGGGAAACACGTCATAACCTACTAAAAACATAAACTGTTTGATTTATTGCTTTATTCTGCCATGCAGCTCCCGGATGTATTCATAAACAGCTTCCCTGCACCTCTCATCCGCCGGTTGCTTTCTGTAGGTTCCCACTGCTTATTACTTGTTCCGTTCATAGCCTTTTTCCTTAAAATTATCTGTATTCTATCTTAAAATATCTTGCTTGTCAACTTATTTTTCCCGTTACTTATTCACCATCAGCTTCACCATAGCTTGATTCAGCCCATCCACTGTCAATTTATACATTGGAAAAGTGTTTTTAATCGCTGTTTCCGCTTCTCGCCAAGGGGCATGTCCCGGAGCCATTTTGGGGTTCAGCCAAACAATCTTTTTATAATGCCGCTTCATCAACAAGAGCCAGTCCATACCGGACAACCCGCCGTTAGGGCCTCTGTAATTCCCGGTAGTGGAATAAAGCTCCTCCGGCGCCATAGCGGCATCCCCAACGATAATCACTTTATAATCGCTGTCCAGATTGCGGAACATCCATTCCGTATCAATCCAGTCGCCGTTTTCGCATTCCGGTGTTTTATAAAGTTTGCTGTAAATACAGTTATGGAAGAAATAGGTCTTTACATCCTTATAGTGATTGGACTTATGCACCGACTGGAACAGCTCGCTCAGTAAAGTGGTATAAGGAATCATGGTTCCACCCGAATCCATAAGCAACAAGAGTTTTACCGCATTTTTCCGGGGCTTATCCATTACAATCTGTAAACAGCCTCCGTTGTTGCAGGTTTTGTTCACCGTGCCGTCGATGTCCAATTCCGTTTTCGGGATATCCAACTTGGTGGAAAACTGGCGGAGCCTGCGCAATGCCTGTTGGAACTGCCGGTTATCAATGACTTTATCTTCCCTGAAATCCCTATACTTTCTGGCTCCGATTACCTGAAAAGCGGACTGGTAACCGGTTGTTCCGCCCACACGGACACCGCCCACATTGCCTCCGGTATTTCCAAAGGAAGTCTTTCCCATCGTTCCAATCCAATAACTTCCTCCGTTATGTTCGCTGTCCTGATCCTTCAGCCTTTGTTTAAATTTTTCTTCAACCTCTTCTTTGTCAATTTGGACTTCTTCCATCCGGTTCAAATGATCCCTTGCCTCTTCATGGGCCAGCTCCATCATGTCGGATTTATCCAGCCACCGGAGCATTTGGGAAGTCACTTCGTTTTCCGACTGTACTCCTTTAAAATGTTCCTCAAAGGCTAAATCGAATTTGTCGTACTCAGTTTCGCTTTTTACAAGAATCATTCTTGCAATATAATAGAATTGGGTAAGGCTGCTGTTACAAAGCCCTTTATCCAAAGCTTCCTGCAATGTAAGCCATTCGCTTAAAGTCACTTCCAGGCCCTTTGCCTTTAAAGTGTCAAAAAATTTCCCAAACATATGTTTTAATTCACCCTATCCCTAACTGTGTCCAAATCTTCGTCTTTTTTTACAATAACGCCAACAAAAGGAAGCTCTTTTTGTATCTTTTCAAGAGGAATACCACCTATCTGAAGGGCATTGACCCAGTCAATCAATTCGGAAGTGCTTGGTTTTTTACGGATATCTTTAATGGATCGTATCCAATAGAACACATCCATTGCATTTTTCAATAACTTATCTTCGATATCCGGGAAATGAGTCCGCACAATTTCTTCCATCAATTCTTCACCTGGGAAATCAATATAGTGGAAAATGCATCTGCGCAGGAAAGCGTCAGGCAATTCCTTTTCCGCATTGGAAGTAATGATAACAATCGGCCTGTTCTTTGCTTTCACCGTCCGCTTCGTTTCATGGATATAAAATTCCATCTGATCCAATTCCCATAAAAGGTCATTGGGAAATTCCAAGTCTGCCTTATCAATTTCGTCAATCAACAATACGACTTGTTCTTCGCTTTCAAAAGCCTCCCCCAGCTTCCCCAATTTAATATATCTCGCAATATCATCTACCCCTTCTTCCCCAAATTGGCCGTCATAGAGCCTCTGGATGGTATCATAGACATACAGCCCTTCCTGTGCTTTTGTGGTTGATTTGATATTCCAGATAATCAGTTTTTTACCAAGGGATTTGGCTACCGCTTCCGCCAGCATCGTTTTACCTGTTCCAGGCTCTCCTTTAATCAGCAAAGGTTTTTGCAGCGCAATCGCTACATTTACGCTTGCCATCAATTGCTCGGATGCTACGTATTCGGAAGTGCCGGAAAATCCTTGTTTCAATTCACTCATTTTAATCCTCATTTCTGCGCTGCCCATTGCGCCCTGCATTTTCAAGTAATTATCGCACTGCGGCGGAAGGGGAGCATGTCGCTGCCGCAGCCCGCCCCAGGCGGAGAATCCTGCCAGCAGGATTCTTTTTACCTTATAGGAAAGTTCTTCATAAGAAGGATATAAATTAAGGAAGAACCGAAGGTTCTTCATAAAGTGTCGAAGACACTTTTTTATATGTTACGACATCGACAGCCTAAATGCAATCAAAAAGTAGCAGATTCTTTCTTATGGCTGCCTTGTCAATTCCAGGGGATATCCGAATTTTCCAGTTTTTTATCCCGTATCATCAATTCCTTTACGGCTGCCCCTGCTTCTTTACCGTCGAATAATACGGCATTGACCTGTTCTATAATCGGAATCTGCACATCGTATTTTTTTGCTAAAGCCATCGCTGCTTTTGCTGAATAGACCCCTTCCACGACCATCTTCACTTCTTTCATCGCTTCTTCCATAGAATATCCTTTGCCAATTAAAATACCGGCTCTGCGGTTTCTGGAATGCATGGACGCGCAGGTTACGATTAAATCTCCAATTCCGGTAAGCCCGCAGAAAGTTTCAAAACGTCCTCCCATTGCCGTTCCGAGACGGGCAATTTCGGTAATCCCTCTGGTGATTAGCGCCGCTTTTGTGTTATCGCCGTATCCGAGCCCGTCGGCAATCCCTGCCGCCAATGCCACCACATTTTTTAACGCAGCCCCCAATTCGATACCCAGTACATCCGGGCTGATATAGACGCGGAATGCTTCATTCATAAAAATGTTCTGCAGCCATTCGGCAGTTGTTTTTTCCTTTGCCCCTACGACGATTGTGGTAGGAATGCCGCGTCCTACTTCTTCCGCATGGGAGGGACCGGACAACACCGCCACTTTTGCCTGGGGGATTTCTTCTTCTATTATCTGGGAAAGGGTAAGAAGGCTTTTTTCTTCAATTCCCTTTGCCACGTTTACGATAACCTGTCCTTCTCCCACATATTCCTTCATGCTGTGGGAGGTACTTCTTGTAAAAGGAGACGGAACGGCAAGGACAAGAATATCCTTCCCTTTTACGGCAGCTTCCAAATCGGTGGTAAATTCCATGTCTTCGGGCAGTTTTACTCCCGGAAGCTTTTCCTTATGTTCATGTTCTTTGGAAAGCATGTCAATTTCTTCCTGAATGATTGACCATACCGTAATGTGATGCCCGTTTTTATGAAGCAGCAAAGCCAAGGCTATCCCCCAGCTTCCGGCCCCAATAATGCTTATATCAGCCATAGCAATCCCTCCTTTTCGCCATTTCCCGGCTTCCATACAAAAATAGATGCTCCTATTGCTTATTTTTCTTAAAAAGATAGGTCTTCCGTTCTTCCCCTTTCAACAGCCGTTTGATGTTTTCCCGGTGCTTATAATATGCCATTGCCGTTAAAAATGAGGCAACTGCATAAAGCTCTATCAAATGGGGCTGGCTCATACCGGTAAACAGCCCCATCTGCCCGGAAACCGTAATCTGGACCATAAATGCCGCGTATACGAGCAAAGACCCAAGCGACACATAATGGGTCGTCAAAAAGGTACCAAAAAACATAATAACGCCTACCGGCAGAAAAGTAGGATGGAACGACAAGATAAGGCCTGCCGTCGCAGCAATCCCTTTCCCGCCTTTAAAATGCAGATAAAAAGGGAAATTGTGGCCTAATATTGCCCCTGCTGCCGCGTAAATTTTGAATAAGTAAACCATATCCGGATGGCTTTTTCCAAATAATGCCGAACAGATAACCACTGCAAAAACGCATTTTAACACATCTCCGGCAAATACAATCAATCCTGCCTTTGTTCCAAGTACCCGCAGAGTATTCGTGGTTCCTGCATTGCCGCTTCCGTATTGCCGGATATCGATGCCGTGTATTTTCCCATAGATATAGGCCGTTTGAAACAGTCCGAATAAATAGCCGATTGACAAGCATATCACACGTTCCACTTTACGATTTCTCCTTCCTTTCTCTGATAAAGAATTTTAACGGTGTTCCCCGGAACCCGAAAGCTTCCCTTATCTGGTTTTCTATATAACGGGTATAAGAAAAATGCATCAGTTCTTTGTCGTTGACAAAAATAACAAAAGTAGGCGGCTTGACCGATACCTGGGTAATATAATAGAGCCGGAGCCTTTTCCCTTTATCCGAAGGCGGCTGCTGCAAAGCAACTGCTTCTGCCATAATTTCATTCAGCACCCCTGTGGAAATGCGCATGGAATGATTTTCATTCACAATATCTATCGTTTCATACAATTTTTGCAGACGCTGCCCGGTAACGGCAGAAATAAACAAGATTTCCGCATAAGGCATAAACGATAAGACTTCCCTTACTTTGCCCGTAAATTTCTTCATCGTATGGTTATCTTTTTCGACGGCATCCCATTTGTTGACTGCTACAATAATCGCCTTGCCCCTTTCATGGGCTATGCCGGCAATTTTTGCATCCTGTTCGGTTACGCCTTCTTTTGCGTCGATGACCAGTACGGCAATATCGGCGCGCTCCACCGCGCTGACCGCACGGATAATCATGTACCTTTCCAGCTCTTCTTTGATTTTATTTTTCCGCCTTAATCCGGCAGTATCAATAAATACGTACTCTTTGCCGTTATGCCTTACTTCCGTATCAATGGCGTCCCTGGTCGTTCCTGCAATGTCCGATACAATTACCCGGTTTTCCCCAATCAAACGGTTGATAATGGAAGATTTCCCTACGTTAGGCTTTCCGATAATGGCTATTTTAGTCCTGTCATCCTCTTCTTCCTCTTCGATTGACTTATCGAAATGAGAAAAGACTTCATCCAGCATATCGCCAAGCCCTAATTTATTGGCAGCCGATACGGGATGGGGATCCCCTATGCCCAGATTATAAAATTCATAAACATCTGCCATATATTTATCAAAGTGGTCTACTTTATTGACAATCAGTACGACTGGCTTTTTGGAGCGTCTAAGCATATCCGCCACTTTGGCATCCGCGTCTACCAGCCCCTGCTTTACATCGGTCATAAATAAAATGACATCCGCCGTATCAATGGCTATCTGTGCCTGCTCACGCATCTGGGACAAAATAATGTCTTTGCTGTCCGGCTCGATGCCGCCTGTGTCAATAAGGGTAAACGACATATTCAACCATGTGATATCCGCATAAATCCTGTCTCTGGTAATTCCAGGCGTATCTTTTACAATTGATATTTTTTCTCCTGCCAATGCGTTAAACAATGTGGACTTGCCTACATTCGGCCTGCCTACCACTGCCACGATTGGCTTTTTTTTCTTTCCCATTTTTCACCTCATCTCAACAATGCCGTTTTGGCATTGTGTTGCTGGAACTTCTATTTTAATACTGCATCTATGAAATCACGTCCGCTTGATTTTACAATATCTACCTTCACTTGTAAAGACTTTTCCAGCTCTTCCACTGTGATATCGTCCAAAAAAACATCTTCGCCGCTGCGCAGCACATTTTCAGGAAGAAGAAGCTTTTCCCCCAATGCTTTCCCTCTTAGTTGATTTTCAATATCCTGCCCCGTCAAAAGCCCGGATACTGTAATCCGTTCCCCAAAAAATTCATTGACAATTTCATATACATGTAGTTTTAAGTCAAAGTTTTCTTCCATCCGTTCTGCCATAGAGCGGATATAAGGATATGCCAGCCTGCCGGTAGCAAGTGAAATTGTCCTTATCTTTTCCGTTTCCATCTTGCCCGCCTGCTTTTTTTGCCTTTTTGTTTCTGCCAAAGCTTCTTCAAATTCATCCAGCAAAAGCCTTAACATGCCTACCCCGTTTTCCAATTGGAGATAGCCGTCATAATTTTCTTCCAAAGGCAAAGGCTCATTGGCTAGGATATACCATTCATCACTGGCATGGATAAAATGCAGGCCGTAGGCAGCATATAGTTCTTTCTGCCACCGATGGACGGTTTCCAGCACTGCTGCCGCATCTTCTTTTGTAAACGGCTCTAATGGATAAAGCCCCTCCCGATATTTGGACAGCCCTACCGGAACTACGGATACGCTTTCCAATACCGGTAAATATCCGGATAAATCGCGGATGGTGCGTTCCAGCTCTTTTCCGTCGTTTACCCCTCGGCATAGTACAATCTGCCCGTTCATGGCAATGCCTGCTTCATAAAGCTTATCCACCTTTTTCAATGCATCCCCTGCAAAGCGGTTATTCAACATCCGGCAACGCAATTCAGGGTTTGTCGTCTGGAAGGATATATTAATCGGGGCAAGATGATACTTAATAATCCTGTCCAAATCATGCTCCGACATATTCGTCAAAGTCACGTAATTCCCCTGAAGAAAAGAAAGCCTGGAATCATCGTCTTTGAAATAAAGCGTTTCCCGCATCCCCGGCGGCATTTGGTCAATGAAGCAGAAGATACACTTATTGCAACAGGAACGGTATTCATCCATCAATCCGTTTTCAAAGATTATCCCTAAGTCCTCCCCATATTCCTTGTCAATTTCTAACAGCCATTCCCCGCCTTTTTCTTTTTCCACCAATACTTCAATATATTCGTCCTGTATCAAATACTGGTAATCAAAAATATCTACAATCTCTTCCCCATTTATTTCCAGCAGCCTATCCCCTGCCTCAATCCCCATTTCCTGCCCGATACTGTCTTCTTCCAAACCTTTTACCACATGCCCTTTTATTTTCATCCAATTCTCCTCTTTCCTGATTTATCGTAACGTTTCGTATATTCTACTAGAATTTTCTTGACGTGTCACTACTGAGAATGATATAAATGAAGATATACAGCAAATAGTATAGATTTATATACACGTGGAGGTTTTTATGCCTAATTTACATGAGTTAGAAGCGGCTATCCCTGTTGCGCCTCTGAAAATCGTTGCGACAGAATCCGCAGCAAAGCTGGCAGACAGCATTAACCGATATTTGATTGAATTTCGGAAAACCGTCAATAATCTTGCAAAAAATGACCCTGCTTTTCAAGGTTATGTCGAAGACAACTATCTTGCACAAGTCTCCTGCCCCCGTTTCGGTACAGGGGAAGGCAAAGGAGTATTCCATGAATCTATCCGCGGAAAAGACGTATTCTTTTTAGTGGACGTCTGTAATCATAGCATTACTTACCGCATGAACGGTTATATCAACCACAAATCCCCCGACGACCATTATCAAGATTTAAAAAGGCTTATTGCTGCCTCCTATGGCAAAGCCCATAGGATTAATGTCATTATGCCCTTTTTATATGAGGGCAGACAGCATAAACGCAGCGGCAGGGAGTCATTGGATTGTGCATATGCTATCAAAGAGTTGAGCCACATGGGGGTGTCCAACTTTATTACTTTTGATGCCCATGACCCAAGGGTGCAAAATGCTGCCCCTCTTGCGGGATTTGACAATTTTATACCGCCTTACCAGTTTATCCGTGCCCTGCTGCATACGGAAAAACATTTAATTATTGATAAATACCATACGGTTGTTATCAGCCCCGATGAAGGTGCGCTGGACCGTGCCGTATACTTTGCCAATGTGCTTGGCGTAGATACGGGGATGTTTTATAAACGTCGGGATTATTCTACTATCATAAACGGCAAAAACCCTATTGTTGCCCATGAGTTTCTTGGCGATAATATTGACGGCAAAGACGTTATTATTATTGATGATATGATTTCCTCCGGCGGAAGCATGATTGATACGGCAAAACAGCTTAAATCCATGAATGCCAAGCGGGTATTTATCTGTTGCACTTTCGGATTGTTTACCGATGGATTAAAGGCTTTTGACGAAGCATATGAAAAATGTTATTTTGACAAAATTGTGACGACTAACTTGACTTATCAGCTTCCTGAGCTAAAAGACCGCCCCTATTATGTAGAAGCTGATATGAGCAAATTCCTGGCTTCTATCATTGACTTTATGAACCATGATTCTTCTATGGCAAACGTATCCACGCCGACGGAAAAAATCCACGAAATTTTGGCAAAATACAACAACCGGGAAGAGCTTCTACTTTAACCGTAAAACGCAGAACACTATATATCATATAAAGAGGATGCCCCTCTTCTATGAAAAATTGGATTCATAGAAAAGGGGCATTTTCTCTTTCCCTTGATTTTTGGAACAGCCTCTATTTTTAATGATTACCAGGGTTTTACCTGCTTCGCTGGCAGTAAACAATTGTCAATGAATGATTTTAATCGGGTTACGCCCTGTTACTCATAGCGGAACAAAGCAAATACCAACACAACTTTAAACAAATCCCCATCCAGTACAATCTCGAAAGTTCCTTTTTGGGCTTCTGTCAGATTTTTTGCGATGGACAGCCCAAGACCGCTGCCTTCGGTGCTTCTGGCCACATCGCCGCGGATAAAGCGTTCGGTTAATTCATCGGCACGGATATTCAGAGGTTGGGCGGAAATATTTTTCAAAGAAAATTCTACATACTCCATACCGCTTTCATCCGTAAACTGCGAAATATCCACATAAACCCTTGTATTTTCCATTGCATATTTTACGATATTGTTGAACAGGTTTTCCATGACCCGCCAAATTCTCCGGCTGTCTGCTTCGATATAGATATGGCTATCCGAAAACTGTATAACCGGTATCAACCCTTTTTGCTCAAATTTCTCCGAAAACTCTCCAATGGTCTGGTTCACCAGTTCTACCAGATTAATGGTTTCCCAATGAAGGGCAATGTTTCCTGAAGAAATTTTGGAGGCTTCTACCAAATCGTCGGTCAGTTGTTTCAGCCTTTGTGATTTTGTATCCAAAACAGCCACATACCCTTTTACCTTTTCGCTTTCAATATTTTCCCGCTTAATTAAGTCTACATAGTTGATAATGGATGTTAAAGGCGTCTTAATGTCATGGGAAACATTTGTAATCAAATCAGCTTTTAGCCGTTCGTCCTTCATACTGGTTTCCACAGCCACACGAATCCCTTCCCCAATGCTGTTCACGGCACGCGCCAATACCAGATTATCTCCATGAAGGTTTTCCTCATTTACTTTATGTTTAAAGTCACCTTCACTTATTTTCTGAATCCCTTCCACGATACGCTGCCTGTTTTTGGTATTCAAATATAGCAATACTCCGAAAGCCAAATCCAGGCAGGCGGCAACGGCAATCCCTTTCCATCCAAGAAGGACAAAAATCAGGTTGATAATCAGGAATGCAAGGTAAGGCAGCCATGTTTTCGCAACGATATTCCCATTGTCATATATATGCCATGCCGCCGCTTTTCCATTGACAAGCGCTTTAAAAGTCAGGCTTTCCTTCCATAAGTTATCCGCCTTCAGCCTACGTACCAGGCTATAATAAAATTCGGCAAACAAAAGCTCACAAACAAATACTGCGATTCCGGCAGCCACCTTAAACCATCCTTCATAGTAAAACTCATGGGACATGGAATCATAGATAAAAGTAAGTGCAACGATAATCCCCCCTGCCAGCAGGACAGCCGCCGCTACCATCAATTCCGTCGGCACATGGTCGATGCTTTGCAGTTTGATTTCCACTTCCCCGTCTTCATTAAGGGTTCTTCCTTCTTTCACCGTTAAATAAAACATGAGCAGGAAATAAAGGAAGGCACAAAGCGCTGCAGAAGTGATGAGCATCCAATAGTTCGGCATGTAGCTCTCATAGCCCTCCATACCCTGAATATAAACATCGCTTGCCGGATAAGAAGTATCCACGCCAATCCATACTTTTATCGTTTCCGGATAAGCATATTCAAAAGAGTTAAATACATGCCGTACCGTATTTTCTGTCAATAGCGTATTGGATTCATATTCCATATTCTCCGGATTGAAATACAAATATTTCCCGTATTTTTTAAAAAGGCCATTAATTTCCTTTTCCGAAAGATGATTTCCGGGGATATTTGTATAAATTTCCTGCCGCTCCCCGATATTTTTTATAATATAGAATCTTAAATTGGACTGGCTGCTATCATAAAATTCCTCATATTCTGCATATTCTTCATAATTATCGGAAAGGGCTTCTGCCGTTGTCTGGATGTATTCGCATAATTCCTTGTATTCTTCCCATGTTCCGGTATATTCTTCTATATTTTTCCCATCTATCGTCTGATAGCGGTTAAAAAGCACCCTTGCCGTCGTATCATCCCGATGAAAATCCCCGTTTTCCAGCCCGTTTGCCGATACGCTGTATTCTTCCGTATACTCATCCATTTGGGCGTTAAAAGGTGTGACAATGCCGCCCTGCAGTTTGCCGGAGCTATAATCAATTTTTGTGTAAGTGCTTGTCCGGCTTAAAAATTCATCCGCCTGTTCTCCGGTAAACCACTTTTCTTCATACTCAAAACCGTATTGTGCCCATTTTATCAAATCTTCCAGACGATATTTCACCGTCACATATTTATCCGGTATTCCGCCAAAGCGGTAATAAAAGGTGGTGACGTCAATCGTTTTTTCCCCGTCAAATTGCCCGTTTGTTTCAAGCTGGGAGCGGACGGCAACCATCCGGGCTACATCCGTAACCCCTCTTCCAAATATATGGTTGAATAAAAGGGAATCCTCAAAAGATGCTTCTTTTTCACCGGCATCCATACTATAGCTGTAATTTTCGGATACGCCGGTCAACATCACACTGGATCCGGTCAGTACGGCCAACAAGCAGACTGCCGTTGATACAATCAAGATATGCTGCAGAATCATCAGGATTCTTCTGCTACTTCCTTTTAATGGTTTCTTCCTCATCCTATCCCTCCCTGAAACAATTCCTTACTGCTTTTCTATCTTATAGCCAACCCCCCATACCACCTTAAGATAACGTGGCTCCTTCGGGTCGATTTCTATTTTTTCCCTAATATGACGGATATGTACCGCTACGGTATTATCAGCCCCAATCGCCTCTTCATTCCATATGCTTTCGTAAATTTGGTTGATGGAAAAGACACGCCCTTGATTCTTCACCAAAAGAAGGAGGATATTATATTCAATCGGGGTAAGTTTCACGCTTTCCCCATCCACAGTAACCTCTTTTGTTTCATCGTTGATGCAAAGGCCTCCGGCACGGAATAAGGCATTATTTTCTGTATTTAGATTTCCTAATGTGGTATATCTGCGCAAATTTGATTTTACCCTGGCCACCAGCTCTAACGGGTTAAATGGTTTGGTTACATAATCATCCGCCCCGATATTAAGCCCAAGGATTTTATCCGTGTCTTCTGATTTTGCCGATAAGATAATAATCGGGATACTGCTGTATTCCCTGATTTTTAACGTAGCATGGATACCATCCAATTTGGGCATCATTACATCGATAATCAAAAGATGGATTTCTTTTTCCTTCAGGATTTTGATTGCCTGTTCCCCATCATAAGCTTTATGCACCTGATACCCTTCCTGCATCAGATAAATCTCAATCGCGTCCACAATTTCTTTATCATCGTCGCATACAAGTATTGCTGCCATAATACTATCCTTCCTTTCTACATAATATATCTTGATTTCATTAAGGCATATATAGGAATTTCATTAAGATTTTCTTAAAGTAGGCCGAGGAAAGCCCCAAGGTTCCCCCTTTTCCCATGACTGGCCCGATGGGAGAAAAGATAGCCCGGATTACAGCATGTACAGATATCCGTTATGCTGATTTTATCCGCCGGTACGCCTGCCATTAAAAAAACATAGTAATTTGCCTTCCACAAATCCAAAAGATATTTCCCACCGCCCTTGTCAAAAAGAATCTCCTGCTTTATTTCTTCTGAAAAATGTTCTACAAAAATATCTGCCACATCTTTTCCTATTTCATAACACTTTTTGCAAATAGAAGGGCCGATGCCGACGACCACATCTTCCGGTTTTGTTCCGTAAGCCTCTTTCATGGCATAAAGGGTGCATTCCCCTATCTTCCCTACGGTTCCTTTCCATCCGGAATGGGAAAGCCCGATTGCACGATGTTTTTTATCCACCAAAAAAAGCGGCACACAATCCGCATAAAAAGTAGCCAGTATAATCCCCGGTTCATCCGTTATTAATCCATCTACATCCCGGTAATCTTTTTCCTTCACAATCCCCTTCCCTTTGTCTTCTACCGTCACTTTGCGTACATTCGTGGTATGCGTCTGGTCTGACAATACAAAATCCGAAATATCTCCGCCCAATGCTCCGGCAATCCTTCGGAAGTTCTCATCTACCGCTTCCTTCTTATCCCCTCGGGTATAGCTTAAATTCATTGTAGAAAATATTCCCTCACTGACTCCGCCAATCCGGGTAGAAAAAAGATGTTTCACCACCCCGGTTTCCTCCAAAGCAGGAAATGTCAGATATTCCACCCCGTTCCAAACATTCCGTTTCATCATTTTCTATCCCTCTCTTTTTATCTTACCGCAGGAACCTTTGTTATTGCCCATAATGATGCACATGGTAAAATGCATTCCGGTACCACATAATATCGGCTTTTGTTCCCGTTCCCATAATTGCTACCACATCATACCGCACGGCACAGCCATCCCCAATCCCATGAATATAGCGGTAATAATCGGCCGTCCGGCATATTTTCTTCTGCTTTGCAGCCGTTACCGCCTCTGCCGGATGGCCAGAGCTGCTCCTTGCCCTATATTTTACTTCCAAAAAGACAAGATATTCCCCATCATAACCAATAATATCAATTTCCCCCTGCCTGCAGCGGAAATTCCGCGCCACTATCCGAAACCCCTTGCTTTCCAGATAGTGGCATGCCTTCCCCTCATATTCCCTTCCAATCTCCCTTTTATTCACCACTCCGCCTTTCACTCCCGGACTTTAGCTGCTTTTCCTGTTTTCCTGAAATAATCTTTCTGAATACTCCGGCCATTTATCCTCTTACTTCCTTTTGTCCATTTTCGCCTTAATCTTATCCATAGCATCTACGAAAACAAGGATTTCCGCCACCACTTCATACAATTCCGGCGGTATCATATCGCCGATTTCCAGGCGGGAAAGGGTATCAGCCAATTTACCGTCCTGGTGAACCGGCACCGCCGCTTCTTTTGCCTTCTCAATAATCCGTTCCGCCAACGCCCCCCGGCCACTGGCAATGACTCTAGGAGCCTCCTCATCCGGGTCATAGGAAAGCGCTATCGCCTGTTTTGGTTTTTCTTCTTTTCCATTTTTCCTAATTTGATTCCTCACACTAACCTCCATTATACAGCCCTTGCTGTGAGCCTTAGAACTTCTCTTCACCCCGTTCCAGCCACTGTTCCGAAGAAGAATGCCCTTCTAGGGCATTCTTCGGTGTGAAGTTATAGAAGTTCTTGGCGAAACAGCCTCTGCTGTGAGCCTTAGAACTTCTCTTCACACTAAGCCCTTACATCAAAAGCATAATGGGCCAAGAGCATTGTTTTTGGTTCTTTCGCCGTAATATTTTTAATGACATCTTTTGCCGTGGTTTCTTCTTTCTCTTCGGCGACTTTCATTTCTGCATGAAGAGTATATCCTCTTTTTTCCAGTCGTTCGTTCAACACATGGATATGGTCGGCAATAAAATCAATCATGCTCTCATCCTGAAGATAGAATTGGGTATTTACCTTTGTTTCTTTCAGCACTACATAAACGTCCAAGGGTCCAAGATATTCCATGTCCAGATGAAGCAGGGCACTGACGCTGCCGTCCTCTTTTACCGCACTTTTCCGGTTGGTATATACATACAAGTCCCCGTGGGCATCCCCGCCACTCATTTTTAAAGGAAGCTGGATGTAATTGAACATCTGGTTTATTTGGTTCATAAAGTCTATATTGTTCTGCATTCCGGTTAGGCTTTTGGCTAAAGGGGTATCTTTTGCCGTCTGCCCCATCGCTTCCGTTAAACGTGCCGTCTGCTCTCTAAGCCTATGGTAAAAAGCCTCTACTTCATTTTTATTGGATACATCCTCCGGGCGCATCAGCCATTGCTGCTGGATTTGGCGGTTTAATATTTGCTGGTATTCTTTGCTGCCGAACAACTTCATGATATCCGCCCGGTTAATTTCATTCCCTTTTTCAAGCAGAACATGATGAATCTCTTTTAATAGCTCTTCAACAGGCAGTTCCCCACTTTGTATTTGCTGTTGTTGTTCCGGTGAAAACCCCAGCTTCCCAAGTGCAGCGGCAAGCTGGTACCTTGCCCCGCCGTCTAAGGTTCCTGATAGCAGCAAAGGATGGCTTTCCCCTTGCGGATCCGTTGGTATGCCCATACTATCTGTCTGTACTTCGGTGTTCCCTTTCCCTACCAGATTCAAAAGGCTATCCGATATCTTTCCTTCCGTATGGGTAAAGATTTCCTGAAGCATTCCCGCTTCCGGACGGGCAACCCCTTCCCCGTTTGGTACAGGTGTGGAAGATGGGTTCCCGTTCCCATCCCCTTCCCCTATAATATCCGCAAATACTTTTCCGTCCGGCGGCACTTCGGCTTCTACGGACTGCATTCCGGTAAAAAGCTGCAGCACCTGTGTATAAAAATTAATGGCAGCCGTTCCGTCTCCTGTAGCGGCCATAGCGGCAAAGGCATTGGGAAGCTCCATAAGGATATCCGTTACATTGCTTAAAAGCTGGTGTTCATAACTTTGATAATTTTCAAATTGCCCGATATTCTCCGGCGTTATGGAAATTTGAAGATTTTTCATCATAACAAGGGTCTCCGGGCTGGTTCCCGGATTAGTCAATACCAGTTTACTCATATCCATAAGCGTATTCTTGTCAATAGACATCCCACGCTCCATCATCGCCGATACCATACGCACTAATTCATTGGTTGTCGGAAGCTTTGCTGCTTCCAATGCCTTAAGCACATTTGCATCCTGCGTCATATTTTCGTACAGCGGGCGGAGGGCAATCTGGGAACCGGCATTGTTTTTGACTTCAAATGTCATGCTCTGCCCTACGGAAACATTCATATCCGCATCCAGTTTTGCAGTGATTACCACATCCTTATCCACCCGGATTTGCACTTCATTGCCATTTTTCCCTACCACTTCCCCTTGGATAGTCTGCCCTGTAGATAAGTTTCTAACCACATGGGATGATTGACTGTTGGAAGAAGTATGTTGTACTTTCCCTGTCTCCGTGCTGCGTGTCTTTGTATTTCGATTTCCATACTGGAATAAACCGGCCAGATTCAACTTTCTACCTCCTTCAAATGTCAGACAATGCCCTCCATATTTTTAAGGAAGGAATGCCTGTGTATTGGCGTAGGCCCGTATTTTTTTAAAGCATCCAGATGGGCTTTTGCCCCATACCCTTTATTGGAAGCAAAACCATATTCCGGAAAAACTTCGTTATATTTTACCATCAGCCTGTCTCTTGTAACTTTGGCGATAATACTTGCCGCCGCGATAGAAATGCTTTTGGCATCTCCTTTAATAATAGGAATTTGCCGGATATCCACGTTAGGGATTGTCACTGCATCGTTGAGCAGCAAATCCGGCTTTACGGAAAGCTGCCCAATGGCACTGCGCATCGCTTCATAAGTCGCCTGAAGAATGTTGATTTCATCTATCCGCTTTGGGGAAGCATATCCAATTCCTGTGGCGACGGCTTTTTCCATAATCACGTCATATAACTCTTCTCTTTTTTTTTCGGATAATTGTTTGGAATCGTTTAGATATAAGATGTCGCAATTCACAGGAAGAATAACGGCACCTGCCACAACCGGCCCGGCTAACGGGCCCCTGCCTACTTCGTCAATGCCGCAAATATAAGAATATGTATGATATTCATACTCATATTTTTTCATATTTTCCGTTCGTTTTTTTTCTTTTTCCAAATTCAGCAGCTTTTTTTCGGCGCTTTTTATCAATGCCTGTACCCCGCTTCTTGTATCTCCGGAATACATTTTAATAAGTTCAGGCAGCTTGTCGATGCCGGCTGCCTGAAAAATCATTTTTATCTCATTTATCTTCTGTTCCATATCTTATCCCCGCTTATTGATGCTTCAATATACCAATTTTATTTAAAGGCCATATCCGTATCCATGCCCTGCCGATGATTGCGCTTCTGGAAATATTCCCGACGGAAGGGTCACGGCTGTCTTGGCTGTTATTGCGGTTGTCCCCCATAACAAAATATTCGTCATCCCCTAAAACCACCGGTTCATAAGCGCGTCCGGCATCTTTTATTACTTCTTTGCCATAGCTTTCCTGCAGGATTTCATCATCTATATAAATATTGCCTTCTTCGTCAATATATATGGTTTCTCCCGGTAACCCGATAATCCTTTTAATGTAGTAAGTGTCCTCTTCATGCTGGAACGGGAAAACAATAATATCGAACCGTTTCGGTTCCCGGAACCGGTAAGTTAATTTATCTACGATTAAATTGTCATTTTCGCTTAAAGTAGTTTCCATAGAGCCTCCTATTACCTGAGTCCTTTGCCCTACAAAATGAATGACAACATAAGTTAAGCAGAGTACAATTAAAAGATATAAGCTGGTACTCAATATTTCTTTTAACACTTTTTTCATATGGTTTCTCCCCTATATTCCCTGTGTTGCAGTGTCCGGAAATTCCAAAGTAATCCTGCCTAATTTCCCGCTTCTGAAATCATCCACTACAATGGCAGCCGCCCTTGCAATATCCAGTTCTTCCCCCTTTAAATAGCAATGTCTGCTTTTACATATCAATTGCAACAGTTCCAATGCATCTTCCTTTTTTTTGCAGTGCCCTTCTTCCAGTTTTTCCAGCCCATAACGTTTCTCCAATTTCCTGGGATAGTGGTTCCATAAAAAATAAATCAATTCCATTGCCAGTTCATCCACATGCAAAATGTCATCATTCATGGAACCGATAAAGGCAAGACGCATCCCCACTGCCTGTTCTTCAAATTTCGGCCATAAAATACCGGGGGTATCCAGCAATTCCAGCCCTTTATTCAAACGTATCCACTGTTTCCCTTTTGTTACACCGGGCTTATTCCCTGTTTTGGTACATGCCTTTCCGGCAAAAGAATTGATAAAAGTAGACTTTCCTACATTGGGGATGCCTACGACCATAGCGCGTACCGGGCGGTTGATAATCCCCCTTTTCCTGTCTCTTTCAATTTTCTCTTTACAGGCTTCCTGCACAGTTCCCTGAATGGCTTTTATCCCTGCGCCGCTTTTGGAATTGATTTCTACCACATGGAGCCCTTTCTCCTTAAAGTACGCGCTCCATTTTTTATTCCATTCCGCATCTGCTAAATCTGCTTTATTCAGAAGCAAGATTCTCGATTTATTTTGGGCCAGGTTATCGATATCAGGATTCCGGCTGCTGAAAGGAATCCGTGCGTCTACCAATTCAATTACCAAATCAATTAATTTTATATTTTCCTGCATCATCCTTTTTGCTTTTGTCATGTGACCGGGATACCATTGATAATTCATTTCCTAAACCATACCTTTCCAAATATCTATTTTCTTATGTATCATCCGCCTTTATTCCACAAGACCCATTCCGCTTCCCCCTTTGCCCATATGAAACCATGCTTTCCCATAAATCATGTTTCGGCTAACCGGGCCGATGTTGCCAGAACGGCTGTCCTCGCTGCTGTTGCGGTTATCGCCTAAAACAAAATATTCATCGCTGCCTAAAAGGATTTCGTTTTCTGCAATCCCGGCATCTTCCATTTTATCATATATTTCCTCTTCCTCCGGAACCCCGTCCACATAGAGCATGCCGTCAATAATCTGCACTTTCTGGCCGGGAACCGCTACCACCCTTTTTACATAATAGTGGATATTTTGATTTCCGCCTGGAAGGAATACGATGACATCATCTTTTTTAGGTGAGGAAAATTTGTAAATAAACCGGTTAATCATAATTTCCTGGCCGTTATATAAAGATGGCTCCATAGATACGCCAATGATATGAGTCCGCATCCCCAGGCTGTACACGAGGACGGCTGCAAGGAAAATGGCCGCAAACGTGCCGAATGCCATGCCAAAAAATTCTTTTAATACATGCGCATTTATTCTTTTCTTTTTCTCATAAAAACTTAACCCTTTGTGCCTTCTTCCCATTTTTTTATCCCAATTTTTGCTGTATTCTTATTAAAAACTCCCGTTAAGATTCAGGCATTAAAAAATATGCCCAAATCTTATATAAAAAAGAATCCTGCTTGCAGGATTCTCCGCCTGCGGCGGGTCGCAGCAGCGACATGCTCCCCCTCCGCCGCAGTGCGATAATTGCTTTTTGCCATATAGGAAATTCGGAGAACTTTCCTATATGGCAAGAAAGAGCAATTACACACCGTAATTGCCCTATCTTATCTTATTTTATCAGTTCTTTTACTTTCGCTTTCTTACCTACGCGGTCTCTTAAGTAGAACAGTTTCGCCCTTCTTACTTTACCCCTTCTTACCACTTCCACTTTCTCCACATTGGGGGAATGCAACGGCCAAGTCTTTTCTACGCCGATTCCATTAGAGGTCTTCCTTACGGTAAAAGTTGTCCGGTTGCCGCCGTTTTGTACTTTCAGGACTGTTCCTTCAAATACCTGAACCCTTTCGCGGTTTCCTTCCTTAATCTTGCCATATACCCTTACTGTGTCGCCTACACGGAACTCCGGTACGTTTTCTTTTAACTGTTCTGCTTCAATTTCCCTGATAATATCGTTCATATGTGCCTCCTTCATATTCAGATGTTCTTGCTACATGAGAGTACAGAGGACCATCTATTTTTTTGCAACACGAATATTTTACTATATATACTGTAAAAATGCAAGTTATTTTTCGATAACAACCCAGCAAAATGTTTCTTTCGTTATTTTCAGCCCAAGCTTCTGCTGTAGTTTATAAGAAGGTTCATTCCTTTCTATTACATCCCCATAGGGCAAATAGCCTTTGGACAATTGATGATTAATCATATACGCTTCTAAGCTTTCGCCTATTCCGCGTCTTCGGTACTCTTTATAAACTTCCAGCATACCAAGGCTTCCTTCTATATGTTCCCCGGCAAACCCAGCCAGCTTATTGTCAAGAAATGCCCCATATATACTACCGTTTTCCAACCGCTCCTCTATATATTCTTTAGACCCCATAGAATAGTGGCTACTGACCTCTTCCAGATAAGATTTATCCAGCCGCCTAATATCCACATTTTTAGGAACGGCAAGCGGTATTTTCTGGGTATAGATTGCGCGTCGGCATACATTCTTTTCCACTATCCGGTAACTGCGTTCCATAGATGGCATCAGCCATTCCTGATGAAGGACGAATTGACAGATATCCGCGTCTATCGGTATGGTTTCTACGATTTTATCCGCTGCCTGTTCCAGGAAAGCGGCAAGAAAGCATGTGCCGGCATTTTCATCCAATACGACGGCGCCATCTTCCCCTTCGTAAACCAGCTCCCCCAAGCCCCTGCGCAGGCTTTCCGACATATCGGCATATAATGCTTTGTTTTTTTTGGCCAGTTTTTCCGCCAGATTTTTTCGGCGGGAATACTTGTCATACAAATCAGGACGCAGCTCTTGCGTCTTTTTTTCCGACTGTTGAAGCCGCCACTCTTCGATTTTTTTATGGTTGCCGGACAGCAATACCGGAGGCACTCCTTTGCCATGCCATTGTTCCGGCCTGGAATATTGGGGATATT
>Ga0137307_100980_pt1 | contig 29505 bp, 15 predicted proteins | sample NAcewD2O_March_2_FD_97180 | JGI IMG/M metagenome (GOLD analysis project Ga0137307, IMG submission 97180) | Mouse cecal microbial communities from Vienna, Austria - N-Acetylglucosamine amended D2O_March | ecosystem: Host-associated > Mammals > Digestive system > Large intestine > Cecum | place... | reverse complement strand
ATTTTTCCTTTTACCGCGCGGTGGAATTTAATAATATCATGGTTTTTTCTTCCTGTCAACATTTTTTTACAATTTTTTTCACCAGTTCGTAACAGTTCAGCTTTCAGCTTCCCTGTTACGGAATCTGCCCATTCCAAGTCGCCTTCGGCGAGGGGCAGATTCTTTTGGCTAAATTTATATATTCTCACGGTCTTTGCAGTAAATGCAAAGACCTGGGCTGAACGTATCCTGTTTCAGCCATAGCCTGCTGTGCGAATCATACTGGCATGAATGAGCGAATGGCGCGGGGCTGAACGTATCCTGTTTCAGTCATAGCCTGCTGTGCGAATCATGCTGGCATGAATGCCAGATGGTGGTGAAATAAGTAATATGCAAAAATACCCATTTTTATACGGAGGAATTTCCATATTCCGTATAAAAGGGTATTTTTACAGAATTCTGAGATTTTACGGTATCTTTTATTCTTCTGTATTTTCCTGCTCCGGGGTATCCGCGTCTTCTGTTTCCTGTGTATCCGGAGTAATAATTTCCTCTTCTTCAAAGATGGATTCACATTTCGCACCGCATTTATTGCAGAAAGCAGCGTCCTGTTCTACCACCGCGCCACAGGCAGGACATTTTTTCTTTCCTTTTAAGTCTGCAATTTCAGATTTAAGCTGTTCAATTTCTTTTAAAGAATCTTTGATCAGTGTGATTTCTTCATAGAAAGGTTCTTCATCATCTTTGTGGAGCTCATAGTATTGTTTTCCGATTTCCGCATACTGCCTTTCCACAAATTCTTCTTTTGCCCTTACGTCCAGATTTAACTTCGCAATGCCTGTCAAATCTTTTGCTTTCTGTGATACATCCTTCCCGGTTGCTGAAATGGTTTCTCCCAGTTTCGTCAAAAATGTCATATTATTTCCTCCTTAAGGCCTGCCGCAACATTTCTGTCAGCGTGTACAGATATATACCATATATCCGGCATACATTGCAAGCATGATGATTCCGTGTAAACGGCTGATTTGTTTTCTGCGCCATGCAAACACCCACACAACTGCACTCATTACAATCAGGATTATATCATCAATCAGGTTTTCCATCAAGACTTCCATGGGACTTAAAACTGCCGCCGCTCCAAGCACCATCAGAATATTAAAAATATTGGAGCCGATTACATTTCCAAGAGCCATGTCTGTCTGGCCTTTTCTGGCCGCCACCAGAGAGGTGACCAGCTCAGGCAGAGAGGTTCCAAAAGCCACAATGGTAAGGCCGATCAAAGTGGGACTCAGTCCAAAATTTTCCGCGATGGCCGAGGCGGAATCCACCACAAATTCTCCTCCCGCTACAATTGCGGCAATTCCCACCAGAATATACAAAAAGCACTGCCAGCCTTTCAGGGGTGCCCCTTCTTCCTCTTCCGTATGGTTCCGGGCCTTTTTTGCTTCCAGAACCATCCATACCAGAAACAGGATAAATACTGCCAGCAGGATGACACCGTCCATTCTTCCGATGGACATGTTCATACTGCCCATGGCCCAGAGCATGGCGGCCGCCAGGATGGACAGGGGAAATTCCTGTTTCATGGTAGTATTTTTTACGGCCAGCGGCGCAAATACCGCACAGGCTCCGCAGACAACCATTAAATTAAAAATATTGGAGCCGACCACATTACTGATAGCCATGGTGTTGCTGCCTTTTAATGCGGCGGCAATGCTGACAGCGCATTCCGGCGCGCTGGTTCCCATAGCCACAATAGTGAGGCCGATAATCATCGTGGGAATCCGCAGCCTGCGGGCCACACCGGCGCTGCCGTCCACAAAAAACTCCGCTCCTTTTATCAGAAGTGCAAATCCTGTTACAAGAAATACATAATTCAGCATATGCTTCCTCCTTCCGGACAGCCTGAATATAACGATAAATTTCTGTCTTCCGTACGGAATTGTTAAAACAATACTCTGATTTCCGTTCCTTTTCCCGGCTCACTTTCCAGGGTAATCTCTGCATTATGCTGGGCCACGATATGTTTTACAATGGCAAGGCCCAGGCCCGTTCCGCCGTTTTGCCGGGAACGGCTTTTATCTACCCGGTAAAATCTTTCAAAGATTCGTTCCTGATGTTCCCTGGGAATTCCGATTCCCGTATCTTTTACAGACAGTACGGGTCTTCCGTCTTCCATGTCCGCTGTAACCGTAACTTTTCCGCCCCGCTGATTATACCGTACACCGTTGCTGCAGAGATTATACAGAAGTTCCTCCATCAGGTTCCGGTTTGCCGTTACCATACAGGATTTTCCCCGGAGAAGCAGGGTAATTCCCTGTTTTGCCGCCTGCACTTCCATCAGGGCCAGACAGTCCCTGGCCGCCCGATATAAATCCACCTGCTCAAATTCTGATTCCTGCTCCCTGTCATCCAGCTCCGACAGCTTCAGGATATCGTTAATCAGCCACAGCAGCCGGTCGGAACTGCTGTGTATCTCCCCGGCAAATCTCCTGGCGTCCTTTTCATCAGCCATTCCGTTTTCTATCAGCTCCGCATAACCGGAAATGGCGGTCAGAGGCGTTTTCAGCTCATGGGATACATTTGCCGTAAATTCCTGCCGCATTCTGGCATGGTTGAGCATGTTAAGGTGCTGTTCCCGGATGGTAAGAATAAATGGCCTGATTTCCTCGTAAACATCCTCCTGCCCCGTTCCCTCCAGATCCGATGCCAGTTTTTCAATGGGGCGCAGCAGATTCCGGGTGAGATAATGGGAAATTATCCCGCAAATCATCACAATCAATACTGCCAGCACCATGACAAGGGCAGAGGTATGCTCCAGAATCCGGAAAAAATTCTCCGAATCTTTTCCCACTCTCAGCACATCGCCCTGTTCCAGACATTCTGCATAATACAGGGTATGGAGAGAACTGGTAACAGACCAGCGCACCGCCCGACCCTTTCCCTGTTCCAGAGCAGCGGCGATTTCCGGCCGGTCTCTGTGATTTTCCATTTCCTGCTGGTTGGCGCTGCTGTCATAAGACACGCTGCCGTCCTTCCGAATCAGAGTAATCCGCAGTCCGTCCTGGGCCAGACGGCTCCTGTTTTCTTCTGTTTCCCAGAATTCCAGATCAAATGGCTGTATTACATGAGTATAAGCCTCAATGTCATCATATACCTGATTTTTTAAAATATTATAAAACAATATCACGGAGACTGCCGCCAGCACCAGCACTGCCAGAGAAGATACCATGATAAAGTGCATATTAATTTTCTTTTTCATTCTTTTCCCAGCACATATCCCACGTTGCGTACGGTCTTAATGGCGCTGCCGGCCTCGCCCAGTTTCTGGCGCAGGGTTTTGATGTGCATATCCACTGTCCTGCTCTCTCCCTCGTAATCAAAACCCCAGACCTGGTCCATAATCTTATCCCTGGACAGCACGATTCCCTGATTGATAAGAAGCATTTTCAGCAGTTCAAATTCCTTAAATGTCAGTTCGCACGGTTTTCCTGCTGCCAGAACGCTGCGTTTCTCCGTATCCACCGAAATACAGCCGCTGGTCAGCAGCGTCGGCTCCGGCAGTTTTTCCGTACGGCGCAGCAGCGCCTTCACCCTGGAAATCAGCTCCATAATACCGAAGGGTTTGGTCATATAATCGTCAGCCCCCAAATCCAGGCCCTTTACCTTATCCAGCTCAGCAGAACGGGCTGTCACCATAATGATGGGGATTTTCGCGGTGTCCCTGTGTCTCCTCAGTCCTGTCAGAATGTCCAGACCATCCTGGTCCGGCAGCATAATATCCAGAAGGATCAATGCGGGAATCTCCTGCTCCAGCCCTGCCCGCAATTCTTTTCCGGACGCAAACTCTCTTACGTCAAATCCGCTGTTTTTCAGGGCATAACGCTGAATTTCCCGGATATTTTCATCATCTTCCACCACATATATCAACGGCACTCTTGCTCCTCCTTCACTGTTTTTCTAAAAAAGAATGCGCACAGTGCATTCTCCGCGCGTGAGCGGATTTCCTGGCAATAGATTTCCTCTCCGCGAGCTGCGCATCTTAGTTTTTATTCTACAGGAAAGACACTTTCTCGCTTTAGCGTGACAAGGTCTTTCCCATAGAACAAAAAAGTCCGTCATGATTTATCACCGTACGGAACCCCCTGCCAGAATTGTCATATCAGGAAGAAAAATGGTATTTTTCCTGATATGCCTCCTGCATCTGTTCAAACCGGACTCTCGTTTTCTCCGACAGATTATTTACATAGTCATGAGCTTCCACGGTACTGTCTTCCATCTGAATCAGATAGACTGCCAGGTTGGAACAGTGGTCTGCCACCCGCTCATAATTTACCGCGATTTCCGACAGAATCATTCCCAGTTCAATGGTACATTTCCCTTTCCGAAGACGTTTGACATGACGCTTTTTCATTTCCTTATTCAAATCGTCAATGACTTCCTCCAGGGGTTCCACCGTCATGGCCAGGCTGGTGTCATGCTGCACAAAGGCCTGTATGGAGCGGTCTAAAATATCCTGTACCGCACCGCCGAATACTTCCATTTCCATTCTGGCCTTCCCGGAAAATTCCAGTTTTCTTTTTTTCATATCTCCGGCCAGCTCCATCAGGTTCAGCGCGTGGTCCCCGATTCGCTCAAAATCATTGATGCTGTGCATCAGGGTGGATACGCTCTGGCCCTCTCTGGCTGTCAGGTTCTGGCTGTTTAAACGGGTCAGGTAGCTGCCCAGCTTATCCTCATACTTATCCAGCAAATCTTCCTGCCGTTTCACCGATTCTGCCTGTTCCCTGGAATAATTTTCAAACAGTCCCATGGCTTCCGGCATAACTTTTCCGGCAATTTGCGCCATTTTTTTCACCAGAGAAGTACACTGTTCAATGGCAAATCCCGGCGTGGACAGGAATCGCACATCCAGAATTTTAAATTCATTTTCCCCGTCGGAAGACATCTGTTCTTCCTCCGTTGCCGGAATGGTAAGGTAGGCCAGTTTTTCCAGCCCTCTGGTGAAGGGCAGCAGCACCAGTGTGGCAAAAATATTAAAAATGCTGTGAATGGCTGCTATTCCAGCCGCTCCTACGGTCTCTGCGGCAAAATCAAACTGAAAAATCCCGTTCAGTGCAAAATAAAGTATCAGAAACACCACCGAGCCAATCACATTAAAATAAAGGTGGACAAATGCGGTCCGTCTGGCTCCTTTGTTGGCACCCACGGAAGAAATCATGGCTGTTACGCAGGTTCCGATATTCTGCCCCATAATAATGGGAATCACCGAACCATAGGTGAAAGCCCCCGTAACAGACAGCGCCTGCAGAATTCCCACCGAAGCGGAGGAGCTCTGGATAATGGCTGTCAGCAATGCTCCCGCCAGTACGCCTGCCAGCGGATTGTTGAATTTTGTAAGAATTCCGGTGAATTCCGGTACATCTGCCAGTGGTTTTACCGCGTTGCTCATGGCTTCCATTCCATACATCAGCACAGCAAATCCCAGCAGAATTTCAGAAGCATTTTTCTTCCGGTCGCTTCTGGCGCTCATCATGAAAATAATTCCAATTAATGCCAGAATCGGTGAAAAAGACGAGGGTTTCAACATGCGGATAAAGAAATTGCCGCTCTCAATCCCGGTCAGGCTCAGCAGCCAGGAAGTTATGGTGGTACCGATATTGGCTCCCATAATAATCCCCACTGCCTGGGACAGTTTCATAATGCCGGAATTCACAAATCCCACCAGCATCACCGTGGTGGCCGATGAAGACTGAATCACCGCCGTCACTCCGGCTCCCAGCAAAACAGCCTTGAAGGGATTTGAGGTTAAATTTTCCAGAATCCGTTCCAGTTTCCCGCCGGAAAGTTTTTCCAGTCCGCCGCCCATTACATTCATTCCATACAAAAACAGTGCAAGTCCGCCAATCAATGACAGAAATCCGAATATATCCATTTCCAATCCTCCTGCGTAAGTCCTGTTGTCTTAACGTCGGGATTATTCTATACGGTTTCTGTAAATGGAATACATAATTCATGTAAAATCTGTGTAAAACAATTTCTCCGTATCTACGGTTTGCTTCTCTGGTTCACCCATTCCCGGAACAATGCGTACAGCACGGACATGAGGGGAATGAATACCAGCATTCCCACTATTCCCATAAGTTTTCCGCCCACGGTCACCGCAAACAGCACCCATATGGAAGGAAGTCCCACGGAATTTCCCACCACATGGGGATAAATCAGGTTGCCTTCTATCTGCTGCAGCACCAGGAACAGGATGACAAAAAATACTGCCTGCATGGGATTGACCATCAGAATCAGGAATGCGCCCACCACGCATCCGATAAAGGCTCCTACCATGGGAATCAGCGCGGTAAACGCAATCAGCACGCCCACCAACAATGCGTAGGGCAGTCGGAATATGGTCATACTGACCACGAACATGGAGCCCAGTATCAATGCTTCCAGACACTGGCCTGTGATAAATCTGGAAAAGGTTCTGTGGGACAGCACACAGATATGGCACATTTTTTCCACCGCCTGCTCCGGGAAAAATGCCCGGACTGTCTTCAGACATTGTCTTGCCAGTGTTTCTTTCTGCATGAGAATGTAAATAGCGAATACAAATGCAATGAAAAATGTCATTACACCGTTAATCACTTTCATGGTGGCCGACATGGTATAGGAAACCACGCTTCCCGCACCGCTTAAGGCAAAATCTTTTACAGCCTCCAGCCAGCCTGTCCAGTCAAATTCCAGAGATTCAATATATGTTTCAACCATATCCCAGTCTCTGAACAGCTCTTCCAGCCATTTCTGGGCCTCCGGCAAAAATGTGGCCATGCCCTCGCTGATGCTGTCAAAGGTTTTTCCAAGCTGGGGAATCACCACCACAATTACAATGGCAATCACAGCAAATACACAGAGAATGGACAGCACCAGGCTGACGGGCCGGGCTGCTTTCTTATTTTTTGCTTTTGAAAATAATTTTTTCTCAATAGCCGCCATGGGAAGATTCAGAATAAATGCAATGGCACCGCCCAGTACAAAGGGAAACAGGATTCCCCACATAAATGCCAGCCAGGCGCCCACAGCTCCCATATTCAGCAGAAGCGCCAGCAATACCAGAGTAAATGTTATAATGCCCAGAATCTTTTTTATGTTATTTTTGTTTAAGTCCATAGGTTTCCTCACTTTTTCTTATTTTCTACAGCAACCCTGATGTTCCGTTTCAGGAAAGCAATGTGTAAATCAGACTTTCCAGCATTCTTCCACTTCTTTTTCCGCTGTTTCCTGTGATAACAGAAATCGTACTGCAATTCTTTTCACCACATCAGAAAATATCATACCACATTCCTGATATGTCTCAACTGCTGAACGAATAGCCGCATCCTTTGCAACTCCCATATCATGTACTCTCATAATTTCCTCCTGATCATACAATTGCATCATATTTATTCCCATCTTTCCCGTCTTTTCTCTTTTCATCTTAGCATAAGTATGATTTTTTGTGGCAATTAAATTTTACATCAACAAGAAAAAGTCAGGTTTTTCCTGTTCTTGTTATCCCCCAAAATATATGGTAGAATATGGTTGAAAATTCAAGGGTATATGGTGTACCACCCATCACTGTTGGCGCAGCGATGGGTAAGGGAATTGTATCTGCACTACCACACCATGCAGACAAAATCTGCGATACACGTATTTTATTATAATGTAGACAGATTCTATTTACAATGATATTTTGTGTGAGACGACAGGTTTTATTTGCAGACTTTCCTGATGCAGGTAAAATGTAAGTGAGAAATATACTTGCACCTTATTCCTGATTCCTTATGCTCTGAACACAAAAAGGAGAAAAATTTATGAAGAAAAAATGGATGGCAGCTATACTTGCAGTGGTTCTGACAGTATCCGGCATATCCCCCGCAGTAAAAGCGCAGGCAGCGGAAATAGCAAACTATACCACTGCCTCCGACTGGGAGATCAGCAACAAAAACCCGGCTGAAACCGAGATAACCTACGACGGAAGCGCCACGCTGCAGGTAGAAATCAGCGGGAAAACAGAAGGGCTGACCTATAAGTGGTCCAGAGGGAATGGAACTGTTATAGAAGGAGCCACAGAGAGCAGCTATACGCTGACCGGAAAAGAAGCCGTTGAAAATGAAGGCGGAGACAGGTATTTTTGCACTGTGTCTGATGGAACCAAAAGTGCAAGCTGCCTGTTTTCAATTAAAGTAGACACCGGGCTGGAAGTGAACAGTACCTGCGGAACCGGTGATAATACTGCCAGAAACGTGTCTGTACCATATAGTGGAGAGACTGTTCTGAGCGTTACTGCCAGCGGTGGTAAAACCGGAATTCTCAATTATCAGTGGTATCAAAACGGTACCCGGATTGAAGGAGCCACGGGGAACAGTTACACCATAACCGGAAAGGAAGCCGCCGAGACAAGGGCCTCTTACAATTGCAAAGTGTCGGATGGAGCTTCTCAGGCGTCCCGTAAAGAAATACATTTTTGGATTAACATAGACACAGGTCTGGAAGTCAGCAGCGCCAGTGGCAGTGAAACCAGTCTCAATAATAACAGATTCGTATCCGTAGCATATAACGAAGAAACTACCTTAAATGTAACTGCCAGCGGCGGAGTTGGAGTATTCAGTTATCAGTGGTATAAAATAAATAACAATATTCCCACCCGGATTGAAGGAGCGGCTGGGAACAGTTATACCATAACCGGAAAAACAGCTCTGGAAGATGGCAGACAGTATCAGTGTATAGTATCAGACAGTTTTTCCAGCAAATTCGTAACCTTTGAAATCTCTGTAGACACAGGTCTGGAAGTCGGCAACGGAGAGACTTATTACAAAACTGATATGGGTTATGAAATACCTGTATCGTATGAAGAAGGCATCATTCTGCATGTGGCAGCCAGAGGAGGACTTGGAACCTATCATTATCAATGGCATGTACGCGGTACTGACAAATGGGAGACAATAGCGGGAGCCACCACAGACAGTTATCCCGTAACTGCTGCAGACCTTGCCGCAGGAAAATTAACATATTCCTGCGACATAACGGACGGAGTTACCGAACGCCACGTCAGCTTTCTTCTTATGAAAGAGCCAGGATTAAAAGGAAAGATTTTTACCATTGGCCCATATAAATATAAAATTACCAATACCTCAGAAGCAGCCTTTGCAGGCCTGAAAAACAATAAGACAACAAAAGTTACCATTCCAAAAACAGTAAAAATCAAAGGCAAAACTTTCAAAATTACTTCTATCTCCAGCAAAGCGTTGCGAAAAACCAGGATAAAGGAAGTAAAAATTGGTTCAAATGTAAAAACTATTGAAAACGCAGCATTTGAAAACTGTTCTAAACTTTCTAAAGTTATAATAGGAACCGGGGTAACAAAGATTGGCGACAACGCATTTAGAAAATGCGGAAAACTGAGCAATATTCAGATACAATCCACAAAACTGAAAATCGTAGGAAAAAATGCATTGAAAGGAATCAACGCAAAAGCACAGATAAAAGTTCCGGCAAAAAAATGGAACGCATATAAAAAACTGTTAAAAGGAAAGGGACAGGGTAAAAAAGTAAAAATAATAAAAAAATAAGCGGCAGAAGACACTGAAGCCGGAATAAATTTATACTATCTTTTCTCTTGACAAATCCCCTGTTCCCGCCTATAATTGGCATAAATTAAAATCATTCATAATAAAAGCTGTGACGGGAACAAGTAACAGTAAGGAAATCCTACAGAGAGCTGCCGGAAGCTGAGAGGCGCAGGAAGAACTTAATGTGAATACCTCCCTGAGCTTCACACCGAATACGGATGCTGCCGGCGCTGATGCATATGCCGAACATACCGTCAGTAGGCTGTGACGGAACCGCAACCGTTATTTTGCAGAGGTGCTGACAGGCACCCGACAAGGCAGACTGTGCGAGCAGGCTGTGAATTAAGGTGGTAACACGGGCAGATACCCCGTCCTTTGGAAGGACGGGGATTTTTTCTTCTATAGGAAAAGGAAAGACCTTGTCACACTAAAGCGTGAAAGTATCTTCCTATAGAAGAAAAACCAGGATGCGCAGCTCGCGGAGAAGAAATTTATTGCTACGCAATCCGTTCGCGCGCGGCAAACCGTCCAGGTCTCTCATGATTGAGGGATTCAGGGAGTTGAAGCAGACCTGTCCGCTTTCTTCTCTTATATGATAAAAACAATTACAGGAGGTAACATTATGACCGTATACGAAGAACTGGTTGCCAGAGGGCTGATTGCCCAGGTAACGGACGAAGAAGAAATCAAAGAATTAATCAACCAGGGAAAGGCTGTGTTCTACATCGGCTTTGACCCAACAGCCGACAGCCTTCATGTAGGACATTTCATGGCTTTATGCCTGATGAAGCGCCTGCAGATGGCGGGTAACAGGCCCATCGCTTTAATCGGCGGCGGCACCGCAATGATTGGAGACCCTTCCGGCAGAAGCGACATGCGCCAGATGATGACTCCGGAAACCATTCAGCACAACTGTGACTGTTTCAAAGAGCAGATGAGCCGTTTTATTGATTTTTCCGAAGGTAAAGCCATGATGGTGAACAATGCGGACTGGCTGATGGGACTGAATTACATTGAAGTGCTGCGGGAAGTGGGCGCTCATTTTTCCGTAAATCGTATGCTGACAGCAGAATGCTACAAGCAGCGCATGGAGAAAGGTCTGAGCTTCCTGGAATTTAACTACATGATTATGCAGAGCTATGATTTTTATGCTTTATACCAGAAATACGGCTGCAACATGCAGTTCGGCGGCGACGATCAGTGGAGCAACATGCTGGGCGGTACGGAATTAATCCGGCGTAAGCTGGGCAAGGACGCCTATGCCATGACCATCAACCTGCTTCTGAATTCCGAAGGAAAGAAGATGGGCAAAACCCAGTCCGGGGCCGTATGGCTTGACCCCAATAAAACATCGCCTTTTGATTTTTATCAGTACTGGCGGAACGTGGCCGACGACGACGTGCTGAAATGCATCCGGATGCTGACCTTCCTTCCTCTGGAGGAAATTGACAAAATGGATGGCTGGGAAGGGGCCCAGCTCAACACTGCAAAGGAAATCCTTGCCTTTGAGCTGACCAAAATGGTACACGGAGAAGATGAGGCAAAAAAGGCACAGGAATCTGCCAAAGCGCTGTTTTCCAGCGGAAATGCCGCAAACATGCCCACTGTGACCTTAGGCAGCGGCGATTTTACCGACGGAACCATTGATATTCTGGGACTGCTGGTGAAGTCCGCTCTGGCTTCCTCCCGTTCCGAAGCCCGCCGGGCGGTGGAGCAGGGCGGCGTTTCTCTGGACGGTGAAAAAGTAACAGATATTAAGGCTTCCTATGAGCCTGCCGCATTTGCAGAGGGGGCTGTGCTGAAAAAGGGAAAGAAGAATTTCCGCAAGATTCTGGCGGAGTAAAACTGTTTTTGCTCCCCTGAATCATATTCTCACGGTCAGCGCAGCAAGTGCGCAGACCTGTCTGAACTGTTTCTGCAGACTTTTTTATTTCTGCAGAAACAATACTCCAAAAGCGCCGGAACCGCAGTTACAGGAAATGGTGGCGGAAGCAGCATTCACCACCACCCGTTTCCAGGGAATCCGCCGCTCAATTTCAGTTTTCAGAAACTGCTGGAATTCATAGGAACAGCCTGCAGTAATCAGAAACACCACATCCGGAACAATTTCGTTCTTCCGTTTCAGAACCCGGCGGAGGTATGCTCTGGCAAACCGCCGCCGGCTACCTGCGCAGACGCCGGCCGGCTTCATATGGCTGCCTGACAGTCTCAGGACAGGATGGAGGGAAAAAATATTGCAAAGCAGCGCTACATTCCGGCTGATTTTTCCGTTTCGATACAGGCAGTCTGTGGAATCCACAATAAAGCTGGTGGATATTTTTTCTTTCATCCGCTCCAGCTCCTTCAATATCAGTCGAAGGGGCGCGCCGCGTCCGGCCATATCGGCCGCTGTCAGCACCATAATCCCCATTCCGCCGGACAAATGGCCGGAATCCACCACATAAATCCCGTCCATTTCTCCGGCTGCCTCCCCGGCCGTCTGAAATGCTTCACTCACATACTGCGCCATGCAGATATGGATAATGGGCCCTTTATGCCGCTGCCGCAGTTTTTCGAAAAATTCCCGGTATTCTTCTGCAGGAGCACAGCCGCTGTAAGCCTTTTTCCCGTCTGTTTCTATGTATTCAATCAGGTCGTCCGACGTCATTTCCCTGGTATCCTGAAACCGGGCCTCTTCTGTCCTGATATAATAATGCATTACCGGTATCTGATACCGCTCCTTTAATTCTCTGGTCAGATCACATACACAGTCCGTAGAAACCAGCACCATATCTTCCGTCATTTTCTCGCCTCTCTCAAAAAATTTAAACATGACTTAATTTTCGTGTTCCACCAGCTCTTCCGGCAGCCACCGGCGCAGAGTCCGCTCCATGGCATTCATTTCAATGGGTTTTGTGACAAAATCCTGAAACCCTTCTGCCAGAAACATTTCCCGTGCGCCGCTCACTGCATTTGCAGTCAGAGCCACAATGGGAACTTCTTTGAAATACGCTCCGTCCAGTTCCCGGATGGCATGGGCCGTTTCCACCCCGTCCATGCCCGGCATCATATGGTCCATAAAAATCAGATGAAACTCCTGCTTTTCCGTCAGTTCAATGGCCTGCCGGCCGTTTTCCGCTGTCATGATGGTCATATGGTAGGGTTTCAGCAGGCCCAGCGCCACTTTCAGATTCATGGCATTGTCGTCCACCACCAGTATTTTCGCGCCGGGAGCAATGAAACGTTTCCGGGTCTCCCCCTTCTTTCCCGGATCAAAAGACAGCTTTTCTCCGTTGATAACATTTCCCACGGAAAGCACATAAAAGGGTTTATATATATTGCGCATATGCTCCGGTACAGCCACATGATCCTTCCGGTCCTGGACAATGGTGACTGTCATCTGTTCCCGCAGGCTGCCGAAATATTCCCGGTCTTCCAGATATTCTTCTCTGGCCAGAAACAGATGGGTATAGCGCCGGCCGGAGGACAGTTCCTGTTTCACTTCCTCCAGAGACTGGCAGATCTGATAGGGAATACCCAGATTCTCTCCTATATTGGCCATAAGCTCATAATAACTTTCCGTTACAAAAGGATTGGCAAATTTCGGAAACCGCACATAACATAAAAGCCGCAGATTTTCTCTGTTCTCCACCTGGACAATGGGCGTCTCCGATTCTGTTTTCTGAGGAATCACCACTGTAAATTCCGTCCCGTTCCCGTACTGGCTTTCTACATGAATAACCCCGCCCATCTTTTTCACAAGCTGTTTGGAAATGGCAAGGCCCAGCCCGGTTCCCTCAATAGCCCGGTTCTTTCTGGTATCCACCTGACTGAAGCTGTTGAAAATTTTGCTCAGATTCTTTTTCTTAATGCCGATGCCGCTGTCTTTGATGGTCAGAATCAGATTTGCACCATAGCTTTCTTTCCGGGATGAAATCCGGAACAGAACCCCGCCCTTTTGTGTAAATTTAATGGCATTAGTCAGAAGATTGATGATAACCTGACGGATACGGATTTCATCCCCATATAATTTTTCCGGTATATTGGGGTCGCAGTCCACCATCAGCTCAATGGTTTTGTCTCCCTTTCTGGCCATGGCCATATTGATAATATCATTCAGCATGGAAGCCACCTGATAGGGCTCGCAGATTAAGTCCATTTTCCCGGACTCTATTTTGGAAAAATCCAGCAAATCGTTAATAATCCCCATGAGATTTCTGCCGGACAGATGGATATTATTGCAGTTGTCCCGCACATCCTCCGACAGGTCTGTTTCATTCAGCACCAGTTCGCACATGCCCATAATGGCGTTCATGGGAGTACGGATTTCATGGCTCATATTTGCCAGAAAATCACTTTTGGCCTGATTTGCTTCCTCTGCCTGCTCCAAAAGTTCTTTCTGCCGCTGCTTGTAGCACCAGATGCGGTACTGGATAATCATGCACATAATGGTTTCTGCAAAATACACAATGGGAAATCTGGTCAGATACGTCCTGGAATAGGGGAATCCCAGGTAATGCAGAGGCGTCCACATATAAAAAGCTGTAATCACTCCCAGGCTCAGGCTGAAAATCCCTCCGTAGTACAGCGTCAGAAAGTACATGCCTGCAGGAGGCACCAGAAACATCCATACAATGCTGAAGCCATGTTCCCCGCCCGTCACCAGAAAATAAAGCATCATGATTCCCAGAACAGCCGCAATGCTTAAAACAGCCAGATTCACATTCTGACGGATACGGAACATTATATAATTGGCCGTCATCAGAATACCGATGCCGCCCGTAATGGCCGCCATTATAAAGGAATGCACCCTCAGGTTTACCAGACACATAATCAGGCCCACAACAGCGAAACAGGTACAGAAATTCAAAAGCGTTACTTTATCCAGCTCTCTGGCGTCTTTTTTCAGCATCCGGATTAAATTTTTCTGTTTGTTGATACTGTCCATACTCTCGTTCGTTCTCATAATTTTTCCATCAGCTCCCCCAGTTCTTCTTTCATTTCCAGAAAGGTATCCAGCAATGCCGGTTCAAAACTTTTTCCCCGTTCTTTCTCCATGATTTCAAAAGCCTGTTCCAGCGACATGCCCTTTTTGTACTGACGCTCCGATACCAGCGCGTCAAATACATCCGCAATGGCCAGAATCCTGGCTGCCAGGGGAATTTCCTCACCTTTCAGGTTATGGGGGTATCCGCCGCCGGCCCATTTCTCATGATGGCAGGCTGCCATGTCACGGGCAACGTCCACAAATTCTTTTTCCGCAATCCGCTTCATATTTTCCTGAATCAGCCTTCCTCCCTCTTCTGCATGAAGCTGTATCAGACCGTATTCCTCTTTGGTCAGGGCGCCAGGCTTCTGGAGAATCCGGTCCGGCACAGTCAGCTTGCCGATATCGTGAAGGGGCGACGCTTTCTGCATGTAATCAATGTAAGCGGGAGACAGCACATCCTCGTAAAGGCCTTTTTCCTTTACTTTCCTGACCAGCAGATTCACATAGGCGCTGGTTCTTTTTACGTGTTCTCCTGTGGTTCCGTCCCGGCTCTCAATGAGATTTGCCATGGTAATCACAATATCCTGCTGAAGCTGGGTAATTCTCCGGAGCTGCCGCTCTACCATCCGCTCCAGATTTTTCCGATAATTCTCCAGTTCCAGTGTTCTGCGCACCCGCTGCAGCATAATGGCCGGCACAAAAGGTTTGGCGATGTAATCCACGGCTCCTATCCGGAAGCAGGTTTCTTCTGTTTTCTCCGTGCGGTCCGCAGTCAGAAAGATAACCGGAATCCGCCGCCATGCCTCATGATTCCGCAGTATTTTCATCACTTCAAATCCGTCCTGCCGGGGCATCTGAATATCCAGAAGAATCAAATCAGGCTCATGTTCCTCCAGATATTGAAAAGCCAGCGCTCCGGAATTTACCGCCGCTACCTCATATTCTTCTTCCAGAAGTTTCCGGGCCATCACCAGATTTATATTGTCATCATCCACCACCAGGATGACGTCTTTCACAGAAGCCTTTGTCTTCTTATGTTCTGTTTTCCGGGGCCCGGCTCCGGATGCTTCTTCGGAACACTCCTCTGTCGGAAGCAGGGTTCTTACCTCCTCCAGCACCTGCTCATACTGCCGGAAAAATTCTGCATGGCCCTGTAAAAGCTCTGCTTCTTTTCCCTCTTTTGCCGCAGATTCCTGCTGTCTGGCTTTTTCCGACAGCTCCGGAGCACCGATTGTCATGGAAGTGCTCTTGACGGCGTGGACAATGATTCCATAATTTGTCCAGTCTTTTTCATCCAGCAGCCTGGGAAGTTCCTGACAATACTTCCGGCCCTGCACATAGTATGCCTGCAGAATATCATGATACACCTCTGCGTCTTCCCCGCAGTATGCCATACCAATGTCTTTGTGGAGAAGTTTTTCTTCCTGCGGATTCTCATTTTCCGGCTTCTCTGTTTCCGGGCTTTCCTTCTGCGGATACCCGGCTTCCGGCTTCTCTGTCTCCGGATTTTCCTTCTGCGGATGCCCGGCTTCCGGCTTCTCTGTTTCCGGGCTTTCCTTCTGCGGAGGGCTTTCTTCCAGGTTCTCTGTTTCCGGCTGAATCTGCAGAGTTTTTACTGCATCCCTGCAGACTACGTCCTGGGGAATCTCCACTGCAAACAGAGAGCCTTCCCCATACATACTCCACACCCGGATACTGCCGCCCATCTGTTCTGTGAGCTGTTTTATCATGTGGAGCCCCAGACCGGTTCTTTTCGCAGACACTTTTTTCTCTTTTCTCCAGTCTTCCGGCAAAACGTCAAAAATACCTGCCAGCCGTTCATCTTCTATTCCTGTTCCCGTATCTGCCACGGACAGACTCAGATGAAATGTACCTTTCTCTGTCCGGATTCCCTGGGCGCTGAACGTAATGGTTCCTTCCTGGGTATATTTGATACTGTTGGAAAAGAGGCTCATAAGTATTTTCCGGTTTCTGGCTTCATCGCCTTTCAGCACAGAAGGAAGGGTTTCATCCACATTGATTCGGACTTTCAGATGTTTTTCCGCGGCCTTTTCCCGAAGGACATGCACAGCTTCCTCAATAAATGAGGCTGTTTCATATTCTTCTGAGATAAGTTCCAGATTTCCCATATCCAGTCCGGAGAAATCCATCATATCTGCAACCAGCCCTGTCAGAGCCTTTCCGGCATTCTGTATGCCGGCTGCATAAGGCTCCATTCCGGTTTGGCCTTCCTGCAGTATTTTTTCATTCATGCCATTAATGGCGTCAATATTTTCCTGCATTTCCTGGGACACACTTAAGAGAAATCTGTCTTTGAATTCTCCGGCAAAAACTGCCTGCTGCTTTTCCCGTTCCATACGGAATACACGCTGTCCCGTCTCGACCACCGCCAGTATCTGGAAAATCAGCAGTCCCACGCATAATATCATTCCGTTCAGAGTGAATTTCTGCTGATACGCCAGCGCCATTTCCAGTGTACCCGCCAGGGACGCTGCCAGAAATCCAACGGCCGACAGCGGATATTGTCTGATACGGTTCCGGTAAATGTCTGCGCACATGGTAATCCACACCAGCAAAATTGCCAGAAAAATCACCCACATGGTATATACCGAAGTTTCCGAAAAATCCCGGATATTTAAAAACTGCAGTCCGGTACATACTGCCAGATTTCCCACCACCAGAGTTCCTGCCGGAACATAATATTTCTGATAGCGGCGTTTCTGAATTTCATTGATATAAAGAAGAAAAGGCAGGGGCATCAGCATAACGGAGAAAAAGGCCATGCCAGAGGCCACAGAAATATTGGGAAACATAAACTGGCGCAGCCTTGAGGCCATAATCAGACACACCGATTGCAGAAACACGCCCCAGCCCAGATATTCCAGTCGTATCATTCTACTGTAAAAATGGTGCAGTACCTTCCCAAACAATATGATAATAATGCTCAGAGTCCCCACAAAAAGTGCAAACACCAGCTCCGCTCCATGAATTTGCAGCAGATGAATCCAGATTCCCATGCGTTCTCCCAGATAGATGGTGTCCATCCTTCCGCTGTACCCGGAATCACTGACGGTCACAATCCGGATGGTTTTCCCGGCGTCTTCCCGTTTCAGTTCCACAAAAATGTAAGCGCTGGCACTGTTTTTTCCAAAAAGCCTGATACCCTCTGTGGTATATTTCCGGCGCAGTACATTATCAATATAGATTTCCATATCCTGCCTGGAGCTGTGCAGACACAGCCAGGTCTTATCTTCCAGATTTCCCGGCAGTTCCGTTTCAATAATCACCGGCTCCCGTCTGTCCGCCTTACAGACGCCGGGAACTTCCGCCGGTATTTTTGTCCCATCCGGCAATTCCCGGCTCCATTGTGCGTCAAATACGCTGCACTCCCCGGCATTCAGTCCATTTTCTTCCGGCAGCAGAATTTCTCCCGCCGCAAAATACAGAAGCATTCCGAACATCAGCAGTCCAAATACCCACTGCATGATATACATCAGCTTTCCTTTTTTCTTCTTCACATCAAATTCCCTCTTCAGTTCTTCCCGTATACTTCCTTCCACTCCACATCCACACTCTTTCCAATGCTGTGGTAGTATGCAAGGAACAGGAAGATTCCCGCCAGGCCAAGGAGTCTCCGTATTCTTCCTCCCTGTTTCGCCCAGGTTACGATTCGGTGGATCATCTCCTCTTTCTCCTGCTCTGTGATTCCGTTCTCCCCTTCAAAGTACAGCAGCAGGTAGCCAAAGCCTGCGATCATGGCCAGGGTGGCACAGATCTGTATCTGTGTGCTGTCCCCTGTCTGCGGTTCCCCTCCCAGGGGCTTTCCGGTCCTTCCAGGCCCTCCTGGGTTCCCCGGATTTTGGTCTGCCGGTACTTCCTTCGGCACCTCCCGGCTTCCGCTGATGTTCAGGGTGACTTCCGCCGCGCTTTCATTCCCCGCATGGTCTTCTGCTTCCACCCGGAGGGTATGCTTCCCTTCTCCCTTTATCTTTACCGTGAACTCACAGACTTCCGCAAAATCCCCGGTAAATTCTTCTTCCGGAAGGCTGACGCTCTTCTTTTTATCCACCTGGTACCGGACGCCGGAAATCCCTGAAGTCACACGGTCTTCTTCACTGTCCCTGACTTCCACCTTCACTTCCAGGGGCTTCCCTCCTGTAGTCTCTTTCGTTCCGTCAAACCGGATTTCCGGGGCATTGTCCTCCACAATCACCCCTCCCCCTTCTGCGGTTAATGTCTTCTGTGCTGACACGTTGCCTGCATAATCGGTACAGGACAGGTATACTTTCCCTTTGAATTCTTCTTCAATGGCTATCCGGGCCTCATAACTCCCGCTCTCCGCCTCTCCCCGGATACTCCGGAGAATGGCGGCGGAACTTCCGTATGCTGCCAGGGTATCGGTCATGGTATGGAGTTCTGTAAAGGCTGCCTGCCCCTCCTGTTCTGTCCCGTCTTCCGCCACAAAGAGGTATTCCGCTTTTTCCAGGCCGCTCCCTTCCTCTGTGACCGGCACGGTAACCACCATGCTTTCCTTCTGAATAAGCCAGTCCAGGAAGTCCCGGCTCCCCCTGCTGAAGGAGGCCTTCCCCATCGCAGGGGCCAGCTCGTCCGCCCATTTCGCATACAGGGTGGTTTTCAATGTTCCCGTATTGTATTCCACAGGGCTTCCAAAGTCCCAGATTCCTCCGTCCATCCCCTTATCATCCATGTACCAGCCCTTAAAGTTATAGCCTCTCCGTAACGGGTCAGATACCTGCTCCAGCAGGCCTCCGTAACGAACCTTCTGCATATTCGGGGCTTTCCCCTGGCCTCCGTTCAGGCTGAAGTCTACTTCATAGATGAGCCGGTCATAGTACAGCTTTAACACCAGGCTTCCGTCTCTTTCCACGGTTCCCTTTGATTTTCCCAACGGGTGGGACAGGTTCAGAGTAAATCCGGTGTAGGTTTTCCGGGACGCTTCCGCTTCCATTCCCACAGTCCCTGTCAGAAGTTCTGTGTCACTGTCCATCCTGGTGTATTCCTCTCCTGTCAGGTTCTGGCAGTAGTATTCCACCCGGTAAGGGGCTGTCTCCGGGGCAGGGGCGTCAGGCCCGGAGAGTTCCGGCCCAGTGGGGCCGGTTGGGTCAGAAGGTTCCGGGGCTGCGGAATCCCGCCATACTGCGTAAAGCAGGGTGTCCTCTTCCAGCTTCCTGGTGCTTCCCGGTTCAAAGGAAGTCCCGGTTCCGTCCGGGGCTGTGTTCCATTCCACAAAGGTATGGCCTTCCCGGCGGATAGCCGGGGCTATGGTAAAGTCCGGATACTTCTGTGTGATTTTCTGATGGACACTGGCATAACAGGCCTTTTTCTCCGGAGCCGGCGCTTCCCCTCCCCCGTTGGAATCATAGGACAGGGTAATGTCCTTTTCGTAGATTCCATAGTATTCTGTCAGGGGTTCCGTTAAGGTAAGGCTCCGTCCCGGCTGTATATCAGGGTCAGCTGTATACGCCCCTTTGCTTTTATTCCATCCCAGGGACTTCCAGCCTGCCATTTCCTTCAGGGATGGAATTGTGATGTCAGCTCCGGATACGGTATCTTCCACGGTATTCACTATGGTTTCCTTCTGATTCGCCCCTCCGGAGTAGAAGTCGGCAGCGAACTGCTTCTGGCCCTTTGGAAGGAAAATGGCATACAGGGTGGTGTTTTCTGTAAAAGATTCCCGGCTTCCCGCTGTGTAACGGTTCCCGCTTCCGTCCGCCTTCGTGTTCCATTCCACAAAAGTATGGCCTTCCCGGTGGATGGCTCCGGCTATGGTAAAGTCCGGATCCTGATACCCTGTGGTTTCATGGACATTGGCATACCGCTTCTGTGTATCTTCCGGAGGCGTGCTGTCCCCTCCATTTGCGTTGTAGGTGAGGGTGATTTCCTTTTCATAGATTCCGTAGTATTCTGTTTTATCTTCCGTTAAGGTAAGGGTATGGCCCGGCTGAACAGCAGTATCTGCTGTATACGCTCCTTTGTTCTTATTCCAGCCCAGGAATGTCCAGCCCGTTATGTTTTCCGGGAACGGAACTGTAACGGTTCCTTCTGTTGCGTCTTCATCCCTTATGTCGCTCTCTGATTTTATCTGCAGAGGGTCTCCGGAATAGAAATCAGCAGCAAAAGTTCTCTTCCCTTTTTCTTCGTAGACCGCGTACAGGGTATCATTCTTCTCTGCATGGAATTCTGTGCCTGCCCCGTACAGCGTTCCGCTTCCGTTCTCCTGTTCACTCCAGCCTTTGAAAGTATAGCCGGAAACCTCCGGCCCGGAGGCAAGGGTAAAGTCTGTGCCCGGACAGGTAATCTCATCCTTATGGACGTTGGCGTAGCAGAGGGCTTTCTTTGCCTCCGGCATGGATATACCTGCCGTAATTGCTTTATCTGTGGAATCGTAGGTGAGGGTAACTTCTTTCTGATAGACTCCATAATACTTTTTTCCCTCTTCTGTCAGGGTGCAGTCCCCGCCTTCTGCAACGGTACTTTGATATGCCTCATCACCTTTCGCGTTTTCCGTCCAGCCCATGGGCGTCCAGTCGGGAAAATTCTGCAGGGCCGGGGCGGCTATGGTTACACTCTCCACATCTTCTTCCACTTCCTGTTTCTCGTGATGGGGTTCGGAAGGATCAGGACCTCCGGAATAGAAGTCGGCGGAGAGGGTTTTACAGACAGTCTCCTCTTTCGTCAAATAAATCTGGTTTGCTTCTGTATCCAACTTCTTATACCACTTTCCACCATTGAGAGCCACAACAGATATGTTTTCCTGATCCTCCTCTGTCAGAGAATAAGATCTTGTTCCTTCTGCAATCACATAATGTTCCTCTGCTTCCAAATAAACAGTTACCAGTCCACCTAACCTCTTATCAACCCCAATCTTCCTGGGCAGTGAATTTTGTGAATCCAGATAAATACCGTCCATACCGGAATTTGTTCCATCCCCGGAAAATCTGTTATCGCCGGATATTTGCAGATAACCATCCTTACTATATGGAGTGTTATACGAAGAAAACATAACAGCCCCGCTTCCCGAATATTTTGCCTGATTACATATATTCTCCTGAAAATTTGAATTATTTATATATATTTTTGCAGTGCAAGCAAAAATAGCTCCCCCACAATTTTCTGCACTATTTCCACTAAAATTTCCTCCATTAATTATTACAGAAGAACGTTTATAATAAGTTTCAGGATGAGAATCAGAACTTACATCCCGGCAACAAAGAAATCCTCCATATCCATCATAAAATGCACCATTTCCAATCATCAAAGCTTTATTATTTCTGTAACTTCCTCCATTTATTTTTAAAGTACTTCCACAACAAGCAATTGCTCCTCCAAAATTTGCTGAACAATTTTCAATGATACAATTATTAAAATTTCCTGTTGAACACTCAAGATAAACTGCTCCTCCCATAATTTGACGACCTGGCAAAGCTGCATGTGGATAAGCTGTACAATTTTCAAATGTACAATCACTAAAATTTCCTGTTGCATAATAAATCTTGATTACTCCCTCTCCCAAGCTATCATTTCTCACACAGTTTTTTATCTTACAACCATTCTCCAATGTTAAAACCCCATTAGTGGCGACAAACATTCCACCACTATTCTCTATTGTACAACCATTAAAAACTGCTGTTGAACATTCATTATTTTCACCACCTGCCGTCAAAACGTTTCCACAATTTTCAATTGTACAATCACTAAAGTTTCCTGTTGCCACAGTGAGTGCAAATACGGTTCCGCTTTCACAATTTCGAATTCTACAATTATTTTCCATTGTTAAGGTACTGTGCTCACACGAAAACAGATTATTTCTACAGTTTTCAATTGTACAATCATTAAAAACCGCTGTTGAACCATCTCTTATACGAACTATTATTCCCCATGTCTTGTCCTGGTCTATCTTTCCGGCACAATTTTCAATTATACAGCCATTAAAATTTCCTGTCGCATTCTTCTCCAAAGTAACTGCACTTGCTACATAAGTAATAAGAGACGACGCCTCGGTAGAAATCCTGCAATTTTGAATCTTACAGTTGTTCATAGTAAGAGAACCCATTGCACGTATCTTCGAATAATAAGCCCTTACTTCCTGACCATCTATCGTAATATTTTCCATCGTTAAGTCAGCCCCTTTATTCACTTCAATTCTTGCATGACTCCCGTGGATTATCGTCCCTCCTCCCTGAATTATAACTGTTCCATCTATATTTACCGTATCCTCGATTATCAGCGTAACTCCCTCATTAATCACAAGTTCCACATCGGATAAAGTTACAGGGTTATCCCAGGTCTCACCATCACTAATCTCTCTCGTTTCAGAAACAGCCCGTACTCCATACTCCCTTTCTTCCGCTCCACTCACATATTCTTCCGTCAGTGCTTCCTCTGTTCCGGATTCCTCTTTCTTCCCTTCGGAAAACGTCTCCGGCTCTGCTCCATCTCCTTTTGGACTTTCCTCAGACTTTACTTCTACCCGAATCTCCGGCAGCCCCACTCCATCTGCCAGCACATACCCTTCAGGCAGCACAGGCGCAAAGACATACACCCCTTCTGTCTCACTGTCATATGCCGGGATTCCTGTCCATGTGACATGTTCTATTACAACGGTTTCTTCTGAATTTGTATCCGGATTTGTCTCCGGATTTCCTTCCGGCACTTCCCCTGTACCTGGCTCTGTATCAGGAATCGGAGATTCCGGCTGTTCTTCCGGCCCGTTTTCTGCTGGAGGTTCCGATTCTTCCGTTTCATGTTCCGCCGGAAGTTCAACTTCACTATTACCATCACCCGAAAATTCCTGCGTTTCTTCCGGTGCTTCTGTTTCCTCTGTATGCTGAGAAACTTCCTGCATTTCTTCCGGCAGACTTCCGCCTTCCGGAGCTGTTCCTTTCACATCCGGAGTTTCCGGATTCACGTTACTATCCTGTCCCGCCGAAACACATACCGCTTCCAGGGTCTCCGGCAGGTTCAACTCCTCCAGGGACGTTCCCGGTTCCACGGTCTGGTATTTCACTTCCTCCGGCAGTTCAGAAAAAGACAGTACCTTTTTCTGAGGTTCTTCCGCCTGCACTTCGGAACCGTAACCTTCCATGGGCAGAGACGCCAGCAGCAGGCAGGCGCAGAGCAGAACCGACAGCAGTTTCTGACGGACGGGATGCCTTTTCTGAGATAAGGATTTTTCCGAAAAATTCTCTTTGGCTGTTTTCATTTCATAACACACTCCTTGTTTTAAACATCACACTCCCTTGTGATGCGGGCACAGTAATTCCGTATTTTACCATTGACTGAACATTATTAACTTAATTATAGCGAACCGGAATGAAAATTTCCACAATATTATGGGAATTATTTCTGTTTTATTGGTTATTTTGTAACAGTTCAGACAGGTCTGCGCACCTGCTGCGCTGACCGTGAGAATATGATTCAGGAGAGCAAAAATCCCATTGCGAAGCAATTTTAAATGGATTTTTGCATGTAACAGGGCAGCTTGTCTGAACTGTTACGTTATTTTGTCAGGGTTCACGCTATGCCTGTTCTGCCCTTTCTTCCTGTCAGGGTTTCGTTATGTCTCCTCTGCATTTACTGCCGACCATCTCGTCCACCCTGCACCCGGTTTCAGAAAATACCGTAATAATGAACTGTGTTACTGTTCACACCCTACTGGTGTTCCAGTAACGGCATCCGGCCATTTAAAGTCACCTTCGGTGAGGAGCCGGATGCCTGACAGTCACTACTTCTTTGACCGGACACCGTGCAGCGTGGTGCACAGTGCCGTGTGAACAGTAACGACCTGTTACTACAGATAGTAACAGGTCAGTCCACACTCCTCAAACAAGCCACAGACCGCCTGTCAGGCAGGCTATCCGCTGCTGACGCAGCTCCTGTCTGAGGCTTAAGGGGCGTTCCCCTCATCGCCGGCATTATGAACTCATTCATGCAAGCATGATTCGTCCATAAATTTGTCGATGGCTGAACTGATACTACAGATAAAATTTTTGAATAAAAACATATTGAAAAACATTTATGCATATGCTATAATGCCGTCAGGCAAAAGAGATGCAAAAGTTCCATGTGAACAAAGAATGAAATCCCCGGACTGTGTTGCACCACAGTCCGGGGATTCTTCTTTTCTTTTTTAGCGGCAAAGCACCCGCCAGGCTATTTGTTGCTCCTGTCGTCACCGTCTAACCATTTGATGATGTAGTGGCAAGCCACACCAGCCATAACGGCGATTAAAAAGGATGCAAATAACTCCATGTGAACACCTCCTCCCTGTTGCGGGTATCGGTGAGCAACACATAGATTATAGCATATTATTCGACAGGCTTATATACCTTTTTGTCGAAAATGACCTCCGACAGTCCTTAAATCTGATACCAGATAATCTCATTCTCCTCTAATTTCAGGGAAAAACTCTCTCCGTTTCCTTTGTAGACCAGAGTTTCCTGCGGTTCGTAGGTATTATTCACCACACAGAATTTACCATTTGCCGGATAGGCGTGAACTTCCACATTGAAATTCGTGCTGAACCAGTGATGAAGGCGGGATTCCTCATGAGAGCTCCACAGCACGGAGCGGTACAGCAGGCGGCTGTTCTCAAAGCTGTAGGGCAGGCCGCTGATATAAACCGCCCGGCCTTTTCCAAATTCATTTACCGCAAGCTGGACTTCTTTCTCCCGTTCCACGAGAATCTCCGTTCCTTCCAGCGCATAAATATTTTTCTGGCCTTCTCCAAAGTCAATCTCTCCCTGGCAGTCTTCCGTAATGAAATGGCTGTGGCTTTCCCAGTTGTACTTATCGTAACCCAGGGTAAATCCCCGTTCTTCCTCCACGCCGAATACACCTGCAAGCTGGAAAAATCTGCCGTTGGCCTGATGGGCAGAGGGCTCTCCCACGCCGATGATTCCGCCTCCTTCGTATACGAATTTCCTGATGGCAGTCACCACTTCCTCATCGCACCACCATTCGCCTCCGGTGTGAGCGGTATCTGCCCCTCCCACATTCATCAGCACGTCAATGTCTTTTAAGATAGCGGGATTCTGTTTTATATCCTCAAAGCTGATAAAAACTACGTCAAAGGGCGCGCCGGACAGGGCTTCGATGACCCCTGCATAGGAATAATTCTGCTTCTGATACAACGCATGGTGCACCATATTGGAGCCCCGGGCGCGTTTTTTGCACCAGCGGTTCAAAGCAGCCACATTTTTCACACAATAAGGCACGCAGCCTTTCACATTTTCATACAGTACCCGGAATTCCTCGCAGACACTTTCCACATAGGAAATAAATTCCGGGAATTCCAGCGCCAGCTTCAGATAACCGCCATATCCAATCCGGTCGATGGGCTTTCTGAGGATGGCCCTTCGTGCCGTTACCCAGTTGACTTTCGCCTCTTTTACCGGGTCGCCGCCCTCACAGAAGGTATCCGGGAAGAAATAAGGCAGCAGCCTTCCTTCCGTATATTTCACCCCTTCAATATCGCTGATGAGCCGCAGAGTGGAACCATTTCCCACGCTTCCCACCACAGCGTCCACCCCGATGGAAGCAAATTCCTCCAGGAAGGGTTCCGTGCCAATCCAGTGGTCTCCCAGGAACATCATGGCTTCTTTGCCGCATTCGTGGGTGATATCCACCATTTCTTTTGCAATCCGGGCCACTTCCCGACGCTGGAACTCCTGAAAATCCCTGAATTCTCTGGTGGGAATCCGGTACTGACCATTGTAATATCCCTGGTCGATAATGTATTCCGGGCGGAATTTATATCCTGCCTCCTGCTCAAACTGTTCCAGAATATAAGGGCTGACCGAGGCGGAATATCCGTACCAGTCCACATATTTTTCCCTGGCCAGCTCGTCAAAAATCAACGTAAACTGATGGAAAAAGGTGGTAAACCGCAGCACATTTACATAAGGGTGTTCCTCAATGAATTTCCGCAGCCGCTTCATGGTGTATGCATGGGTTTTGGGCTGGCGCACATCAAAGGTAATCTGATGTTCCACATCCTGCCAGCCATTGGTCACCGCATTGTACATATGCACCGGATCCCAGATAATATAAGCCAGAAAACTCACCGTATAATCATGGAAAGGTACGGACTGAACCGTCACTTCCCCGGTGCTCTCCTCATAGCTCCAGTGCTCCCAAGGCACCGGCTGTCCCGTGGTCCGGTCCATCACTTCCCACCAGCGGGTGATATCATCCCGGCTGTTGGGTTTTAACATATCCGGATATAATCCTTTCATCAGCGGAATGCTCAGCGTACTCCCCTCCGCCATATAAAAAGGCGTCATCACGTACATCTGCTGCACTTCCTCCGGGTTGGCCCTGGCCCAGTCGTTATCTTTTCTGGTGGTGTAATAGGTGGAATAAATTTTTGCGTCCACCTGCTGCAGTTCTTCCGGAAAATCCGTCCCGTCACAGTCACGTACCGCGTCCGCACCCCATCGTTCCATCAGTTCCAGCGTCTGGGGTATCACATCCAAATCTGTGGGTATGGTAACACGTCCTTTTACTTTATCCATTCTTTTCTCTCCTTCTGTGGAAATATTATTTTTTTCTATGTCTATGCGTTCAGAATCTGCCGGTAAATCTGATAATCTTCTTCCGTGTACACATCAAATATCACCCGTTCCATTTCAGCATTCTGCTCCAGATATTCCGTCACGGTCTTTACTGCAATCTCTGCAGCTTCTTTTTTCGGGAAATGAAATTCGCCTGTGGAAATACAGCAGAACGCCACGCTTTTCAGCCCCTGCCCCGCCGCCAGCTCCAGACAGGAGCGGTAACAGCCCGCAAGCTGCTCACAGTGGATTTCTTTCAGGCTGCCGGAAACAATGGGGCCTACCGTATGCAGAATATAACGGCAGGGCAGATTAAAAGCCGGGGTAATCTTTGCCTGTCCTGTAGGTTCTTCATGTCCCTGTTCTGTCATAATTTCATCGCAGAGCAGGCGAAGCTGCATACCGCAGGCGCTGTGAATCACGTTGTCAATACAGCCGTGGCAGGGTACAAAACACCCCCGCAGAGCACTGTTTGCCGCATTTACAATGGCGTCTGTTTTCAGGGTGGTAATATCTCCTTTCCAGAGCACCAGACGCCTGTTCCCCGGTACCGCAGGAAGTTCATCACCGTCCACAATCCCTTTTTCCTCTATCTCCTCCTGCAGATATTCATCCTGTATTTTCAAAAGCACCGCGTCCACCGGCTGAGGCGCCCGGATATTCATAAGCGTCCGGAGCAGGCGTTTCTGCTTCTCCGAATCCTCCGGGATTTCCATGCCCCTGTAGGGAGAATCCTCCTGCAGTTTCTGAATTAAAAACACTAATTTTTCTCTGTGTGTCATGTTGACCTCCTGCCTTTTCATAACCGTCTGTTTCCTGAATCATACTATTTGCCCGCTGAAAATTCAATACCTTTTTCCGATATTTAACAGAAAATACATACAGACGCATACCCCGGAACATTGCTCAAATCATGCATTGTGAATCAGAACGGGATACAATATAATGTTTGAAGGCCTTTCCATATGGAAAGAAGAAAAATATCGTCACCTGCAGGGCACCTTTCCGGTGATATCCATGAGTTTTGCAGGAATTAAGGAGAACACCTTTCCGGAAGCAAGGAAAAGCATCTGCCGAACCCTGGAAGAACAGTATAACAAAACGATTATCTGCTGAACGAAAAAGAAAAGGCGTTTTATCTGGAAGTTGTCACAACCACTTCTGATAAGTACGAGGATGCATTTGGATTTACAGAAACCGAAGTGTCTGCCGCCTCAGAGGAATATAACAAAGGGGCTGCAGAAAAATGTGATTCCGCAATATATGGTATGGAAATCACATTTTCCTGCAGCCCTCATTCTTTTCACCGAAATTCTCTTATTTCGTAAATACTACAGGGACAGCTTCTTATTACATATCTTCCGCAGTCCGTCCTTGTGGGAGGTAACAATCAAAATGCTTCCGTTTTCCGCCACAAACCGCTCTATATTTTCCAGAATAATCCGTTCATTTTCCGCATCCAGTCCATTGGTGGCCTCATCCATAATCAGAATCCTGGGCCTGCGAATTAACACTCTGGCCAGAGCCAGACGTTGTTTCTGCCCGCCGGAAAGATTTCCGCCGGACTCCTGTATCTGATGGTCCAGACCGTGGGTCAGGGCAAATTCCTTTAACTGCACCAGCTCCAGTATCTGAAGAATTTCCCTGTCTTCATACCAGCCGCCCAGGGCCACGTTTTCCCGCAGGGTCCCTTCCAGAATCACAGGTTCCTGAAACTGTATTTTCAGCAGGTCAAACAGTTCTTCTTCCGGTATGGCGTGGGCGTCACGGCCGCAGATTTTTACCACACCTTCCGTCACCGGATAAAAGCCGCAGATTAACTTCAGCAGCGTGGTCTTTCCGGAACCGCTTTCTCCCTCTATAAATACTTTATCTCCGCTCTTCCAGGATGCATGGATATCGTTAAGGATATCCTGCTCTTTCCAGGCAAACCGCCGGATGTCCAGTTCCACCCTGGTTTCTTCCTCCGGAGCAATTCTTACTCCCTCCGTTGTTTCTTCCGGCGTGAGATATTCATAAATCCGGTCCGCAGCTCCCACACACCTCTGGGTACCGCGGTAAAAATCTGCCATATTATTCAGAGGTTCCACCAGCTTCTGGGTATACGTGTAAAACAGCAGAATACAGCCTACGGTAATTTCCCCTCTGTACAGAAACACGCTTCCCAGAAGAACCATAAACACCGGGAATATAATGGAAATCAGAGAATTCACACCATAGGAGCAGACATCCAGACGGATAATCCTTCTGGCAGCCTGGAAAAATTTCTCCCATATGTGGGAATAAAATCTTTTTTCAAAAAATTCTTTTTCGTTCAGAGTTTTGATTTCCAGCACCGCTCTGGTATCTTCTGTCAGGTGCTGGCTCAGATTGGCGG